>Ga0209085_1000459_pt1 | contig 29938 bp, 44 predicted proteins | sample C_131016_EF_Meta_FD_187310 | JGI IMG/M metagenome (GOLD analysis project Ga0209085, IMG submission 187310) | Freshwater microbial communities from Lake Croche, Canada to study carbon cycling - C_131016_EF_MetaG (SPAdes) (version 2) | ecosystem: Environmental > Aquatic > Freshwater > Lake...
TTCATTTCTTCTTATTAATCAAATGGCAAAGAAAACCCGTAAGCAACGCAAGACTCGCCGTCGTACTCGTCGTCACCGTGGTGGATCGAAGCATAGTTACCCGATCATTCCAGCCGATGCTGCGATCAGAGTTTCAACTGCTGGAGACAATTCTGATAACTTAATGGGAATGAAGCCTGCCAAGTAAAAAGGGGTGTTGATAAACACCGGGTTGTGCCACTAGATGGTGGAGAGGTCAAACTCCTCCTCCTCGCCCCCGCCGCCAGCGGCGGCGGTGCGGTCAAACAGGTCGTCGCCCACGACGCCGCCAGTCACCTTGAAGCCGAAGTCCGCGAACTGCGAAACCTCGTCGGGGTCCAGAACGGCGAGGATCTCGCCAGTCTGACTGGTTGCGTGAGCCTCGGGCAGGGACACGATGACCATGGGCCACGTGTCTGACCCCGCCTGAGTCTGCTTGCACTGCTTGCACAGCTGTGACACTGTGTGCGAGACGCCCTTGTCGAGCCCGCGCACCTGAACCGCCTGCCCGCTTGGCGAGACGATCGTGAACCACTCCGTGGACGGCCATGCGGTGATGCGCACGACCGCCAGGAGCGGGTCAGGGATGAAGGGGTTGGCCTTGCGCCACTCCGGGGGCTTCGCTGCCCACTCCTTCTTTGCGGCCTCTGCGGCCGCCAGCAACTCCCTGATTGCCTTGTCATTGTTCTCCTCGGCGCGGTCCTTCTGGCCCGCCTTGATGGCCCCCTTGTTCTTCTTCGGCATTCTGGGCGGCGCGCACGCGGCCACAGAATGAGGGGCAGTCAAGATGTCTAATCATATAAAAAACGAATCCATTTTTACAAAAAGATTTAACTCTAAAAATGAACATCCTCGAATACTGTAACGCGAACACACGGGACTATACCTATATCGGAATTGGCAGTAAAAATCGCTATTCCGATCTTGATAAATTCACAGATGAAATCGATCAGATCCTACCATGTTTCTTGGAAAAGGTAACATCTACGATTCGTGTCATTCACTTTGACCCCTTCTTCGCTCCGGACTATGACAATGGTTTCTTGAACATGTATTTCGAAGCAAAGGGGTTCGATAAGGTTGATCAATATCTATGGGTGACGCCCGATCATCGAATCGAGGTGCTGATTATTCCTCAGAAGTTTGATGAAGACGATTTCCTATATAAGATGATTGAGCAGGCAATTAAGTATTCCAGTAAGCTTATTGTTCAGAAGTATACTGGGCAACCATTAGTTTCTCAGTTCAAGGGACTGTACGGCTTGTTTTCGAAAGAACATAAGGATTATATCAGGAACAATGTTCTGTTTGATATTACGTATGGTACTGACTGCCATTGTATGACCAATATGAAGGAGCATGCTCCTATGACAGATCCAAGTGGAAACTTCTATAATTTCGTACTATACGACGAACAAGAGATCTTGAATTCTATTGGTCTTCATCCTAAGATGGATGAACTTATTACGAAGTACTTTAGATCAAAGCTTTCCGAGATTCTGAATGAAAATCATGTTAACTATCGAAAGGCAACTCGTGGGGAGCCTCTAATGTTTCCTTCCACAAAATATCCTTCTCATGCATTGCCCCAGACAATTATGAATTATCTGCTTTCAGAGGTCAAGTCGATTCTTAATATCCTTGATAGGCTAAATGTTGTAACAGATCAACAGATGCAGATTTACAACATCTATTCAACTAACTATATGGAGATCGATATGTACAAGTGGTACTCAGAGATGACTAAGCTATACAAGTAGATACTTGTCTCCCTTCCATGCTCCTGGTTTTACAAGCCGAAAGCCAAGAGAAGTATATAGCTTTATAGCAATAGTGTTATCAGGATCAACATACAAAAATATATTTTTCTTTTTTGGCTTTAAGAACGCAATTATATCTTCCAAAAGTTTTTTACCGTATCCCTTTCCTCTGTGTTCTGGTTTGACAAACACATTTCTAATAATGTATGATTCTTCCCACTTTCTTACAAGCAGTGATCCGACAATTTCAGTTCCTTCTTTAATGTTCATGAAGTATTCGCCGGGATTTAAGCTTGTTGGGTTATCTGTCCCCACAAGTTTAGATTTAGAGTATTGTGATGGCGTGCCGATCATTTCCTTTGTATAGGAGCATTGATTGGTTTATATATGCTTTTGGCAGCTGCTTCCGACGCTTCCACCCCCTTCCACGATCCTGACATGGCATCGTAATTTTTTAGTGTGTCCTTAGGCTTCCATTCAACAAATCCAGTGGGCGGACCTCCTTCTGTGTTTGAAAAGGGTAAACCGGCATCAATATTCGATGCTGGTGGCTTCTGTCCTCCTAAGGCAGTAATATATCCTTGCCAAGACTTATCCATTTATCTTCTACGACGAGTATGTTTACGCTTATGCACACGACGCTTACGAGTATGTTTGCGTTTACCAGCTTTCATTCCATGTTCCTCCATTGCTCTTTCTTGTGCTTTAACAAATTCGGTCCCGCCAGGTGCATATGCTAAACCCAAATCATCAAATGCTTTACGAAGCTCTGGTAATAAAACTCGGCTCTGCTTCTCCTTACCTCTACGGATTTCGGCTTCAATTATTTTTTTACGACGACCCTGTAGGGATTTTGGTAGAAATTTAGCCGGCTCCTCACGCGTGTTTGCTAAAAGTGTCGATCCGGCTGCTCCTCCTCCACTTGGCATTTATTTATATGATTATGTTTTACCTTCTACGGTGAGATTTGCGTCTGCGAGTTCTACGTCCTCCCTTTGGGGCAGTAAGAACTCTCAGACAGTCACGAACCTCCTTGTAGTCTTGGGGATTGGCCCTCTGGTTTAACTTGTCTGATAGCCACGCCTGTGCTGCTTCTGGACTCTTAAGAGGAGGGTTGTGTGATCTCAGGTGTTCCTTACATTCTACACGTCTTGCTTTTTCATCGGCTTTTCTGGTTGATTCAATATCGGCTTCTTCCCGTTGCCTGGCTGTATCAATTAGTTCTTGAGCCTGTTCTCTCTTCTTCTTTTCATAGAATGCTGCCATTTTAGCATCTTCTTCGCGTGCCTTGGCATCTTCGCGGGCTTCTACCTCTCTTTTGGCCTTCCATTCATTGTATCTCTTGATCTCTGAATTTTCGTGAGCAGCTTTTGCTCTGTTAATAGCAGCGGGGTTTGCGGGTGGTACAAATGGCCGCTTAACGAACTCTTCCCCGCCGCGTTGCCGTCTACGTCTAGTGCCCATTTTATATAGACATCTCGAAACTTTTAACGCGTTGAGAGTAAATGGACCTTTTAGAAGCAACTGATCAGGCAAAGGTAAAAAAGATGATGAAGGAGGTTCCTATCATCATATTTTTTCATAGTTCAACATGCCCGCATTGTGTGAATACAATGCCTTATTGGAAGGAGTTATGTGCTAACAAGGAAAGATATGGATTTGGAGATACTAAACTGATCGCAGTAGGAGACTCTGCTATACCAGATGACGCAGGTGTTACAGGTGTTCCTCATTTCCGGAAAATATCCAAGTCTGGAAAGGTAACAGACGTAAAAGGATCAAAGGAGTCTGTAGATGAACTGGTAAAGGCACTCAAGAAGATGGATGGCGGTCGTTCACTTCGCCGTACCCGCAGGCGTAACACCCGTCGGCTTGTCCGTAGAGTTCGGAAGACCCTTCATTGAGCCTTGTGCCTCAACATATCCTTCTGACTTCTCCTTTGCCCGACGAGCAGGAAAGGCGCTTGAGTGATCTGGCTCATCAACTCCCTTTGCCAGAAAACTTAAAAAGCCATCTTGATCATTTGGAATTACACCAGACTGAGCTGTATGAAACGTACGCATAGACTGAGCAAGGTCAAACTTATCAGATGTATCCATATACAAATCAGATGTCTCCTTAAATGATGCCTCAATTTGCCGTTTGACTTCCTTGCTTGTGATCGGAGCAGCTTGTGGGCGATTAGGGTTGTCAACAATCTCAGTTAGCAGAGGATTCATGAAAGGATTCTTACCAGTAGGGTATGTGTATTCTCTTATTTTAGCACCTGCTTTTTCGGTGAATGCTTCAAGAGTTCTAGCAGTTGGAAAAAACTTCACTACCAGAACTGTAAGAACTAATACAAGTGGAATCGCAAGTAGATAGGCAGTCTTACCTCCATTTCCCATGAACAGTATGACTGAAATGTAAATAGTGAACCGTACAATTGCATTCATGGCAGTTGGAATATCCATGGAACTTGTGGGCACAAACTTAGACCATGTTTCTTTAGTGAATAGACCGGCAGGATCGTCAATCCAGAGACTTTCCATTTAATTCTAATCCATGTCTTTTCTTTCTGCGAGTTTGCGTTGAAGACGCGCAACCATACGAGCACGTCTGGCCTCTGGAGAATTGCCGAGGATAACCTGAGGCGCAACAGCTGCCTTACGACCTCCGATCATATCAGTGAACATGTCACCAAACGCAGTTTGGATCTTTAACTTGATTGTTTCAATATCAGCTGCGAGCATTTCCTTCGTAAACTCACCCTTACGTACCTTGTCCTCAAGTGTCGTCTTGATCTTCTTCATAATCTTCTCCATTACTGGACTGACTTCCTGTGCCTGAAATGACTTTAGAACTTCTTCAGGATTCTCAAAGTCAATGCCAAGCTCAGCGATATCGATAGATTCAGCCAGACTCATTACTACTCTTGCTAGGCGGGTTGTCATGACAAACTCAAGAATCTCAGACACCTTACTACGGGACTCTTCAGTTCCGAGAAGCTTCTCGATCTCATCTGTAGAGTGGCCAGAACCTCCCCAGACCTGTTTCATTGATTCTGCTACCTTATTGATCTTGGTCTTGATGTCGCCACCAAGGAAAGCAGCAATACCACACTTTTGCATGTTCTTCCAAAACATGTCGGGTTTCTCGGGAAACAGAGGTGATACATTGACACCAAAGATAGTAAACTCTTCGTCAAACAGTGTCTTATCCTTCTGCATAATCTTGAGAACAGAAGGGGTGATAAGCTCCTCAAAATCAGCCGGATCTGTATCCTTATATGGGGCAAACTGTGCGCTGGGAAAGGCAGAGCATAGTTCGTCGCGAAATGCTTTGAATGATTTCTTAGCGTCCATTTAGATTTATATTAAGAATAGAGTCTAAACTACTTATTTCCACCACGGTGAGCCATTAGATCGGAATCAGCTTGCGTTAAGCAGACACATCCTGAATCAGTTGTAAAAGCAGCAGGGCAGCACTCGGGCTTGGTCTCGTTGCCGACTAAAAACATCAGCTTATTCTCTTCCTTGAAGCTGTTCTGCGGAAGTCCACCGACGGGCATGTGCTCGCTGGACATCCAGCCACCCATCGATGTATCGTAGGGACCCATGGCGGGACCATCCATAGGCATCCCGGCATCCTTCTGCATAAAGCCCTCTGATCTACTAGCAAGGAATCCGACAATTAGTGCTGCTACGAAAAACCCAGCGGCGAGTGTTGACTTAGACACATCTCTTGCCATTTCTTTACTACTCGGATTTTTAAATACCGGCAGCCCTTAATGATGCTGCTATAACCAAGACAGCCGCCAAAATTCCAGGTTGGAATAGTGCTAAAATTACTGATATAATTAACATGGCTGTTACAAATGCCTTGATGACTCCGACAAGCAATGAGACAAATCCTTCAATGAATGATATAGCTGTTATTCCAAAGAATGTTGCGATATATCCCTCTCCAACTATTCTACGCATCAAATCTTGGATCTTATTTAGGTAATATACGAATGCCCCTACGGGAGCCGATGCCTTGCCAAGCGTTGATGTAGCAAAAGATAAGATGAATTTACGCATGGTAGTAATCATCTTACGGAATATAGCCAATGGATTTGAAATATCTCTCAACATGTCAGCGATCATAGAAAACTGACTTCCCAAAGCATCTGTCATCTGACCAACAACGGCCTTTCCGATCATGTTCATACATAATTGGAAATTGCCACCAATACCATTTTCTGGGTCTACAATACCTGCGAATAGCATGTATTGTGGGTTACATCTGTAGGAGCTCCAATCTGCTTCAACCTTACGTAAATTGCCGTAAGCGTGCATTCCAAATACAGTTAATAAAGCTGCTGCCGAAATCAGCCAGAATAGTATCATGTTATTCTTAAGCAATCTATAAAACCCGGACAACTGTACCAATGGGTCCATTCCATGCTGATTCTGCTGCCTGCTCCCCTGCATAGAAGGCATATATCAGTGATGCGAACACCCCAACGATTCTACCCATGAGAGTACGAATGCGGATCATCAAATACTGCATGCTGGACATCAAATTCTGGATTTTACCAAAGACCATCTGGAACACAATCATGAACCCTCCACGGGTTTCTCCCATCATAGCACGCATATCAGACATAGCAGTTGTAATTGATCCCAAGGAGTCTCCAACTACGCTCATTTGGGCATTCATGCCATCCATGGAAAGACCAGCAAAATCAGAAAAGCTTTTTGTCGTACAATGTATGAAGTTAGTGCCAACATCTGTACCTAAATCAATGACTGCTGGCATAATCATATAAGCAGGGTTACATCTCATTTCTGACCAATTATCTCTGACATATTTTGCCTGGTTTTCTCCGAAGTAGGCAGCAGCTGTTAGTATTGCTGCAATCGTGAATGCGATGAATAGGATCATCCTCTTATTAATCAAAACGGAAACCTTTATTGTCTCGATACGTAAGTTTGAAGATGAACTATCACGTAATGGAGTACTGTGAGCTAAAGCAAGAGGCAAAGGAGAAGCGTATCAAGCTTTATTACACAATGCGCAAGGCTCTGCTGATCCAGTTGCTTTCGATGGATGTCCTACCCGAGAAGTATATTGTTGAGAAGAAGCGTATGGGGGAGCTACGACAGGAAGCTCGAGCTCGAGGGTTCCTTTCAGTGTACAGATTGAATAGGTCTGCCTTGGTCGAGCTACTTTACCCCCATTTGTACGGAAAGCCCAGTTCTGAGAACCAGAACAAGAACCAGAACTATGCAGATAAACATGATACCCCAAAGCACCATAACACCTAAGAGATATGGGTATAGATATTGAAAAATCTTGTCGAGAAGGGGTCGGATCACAGACTGTTCAAAAAACTGCTGGACATCCGCCGACCCTAAGAATTCAAAAACTTGTTTTTTCATCCGTTTTTTGTCTTCGTTTGAACATAAAGAAAATGGCTAAGGTATCGCAGGAGACATTTAAGCTTGCAGGACTTGCCCTCGTTGGCGCATTAGTACTTTACGCAATGAATTCTTATAGCGCCAGCAAGAGCCTTACTGGTGAGGGTATGATGGATAAGCTATCTGGCGCACTTGGATCATCTGGTCCTCTATCCGAGTCTGGTCCCTTTGGTGCCAGCAGACACGATGGCACTGGTAATGCTCAGCCTACGGAGGCTCTTCAGTCTCGCCAGCCCACTGGTCAGTCTACCTATTCTGAGTCTACGCTCACTGCCTCTGAGCTCCTCCCCAAGGGCGAGATTGGTGCCTCATGGGCGGCCGTGAATCCTGCGGCAATGGCTGACCTAAAGGGCCAGAATTTCCTCCAGGCTGGTTACCACACGAATACGGCACTTGCTGGTGTGTCTCAGACAAACCGCAATGCCTCTTGGGATGTTCGCTCTGAGCAGCCTAACCCCCAGGGCTCGGTTGGTCCTTTCCTAAACACCACGATCGAGAACAATCCCTTCAAGCGTGGTCTTGACGCGTAAAATGGATTTTATATTTGTAGAAACATTCCTCTTAACCGTGTGGGATGACGCGCTTTCTCGTCTGCTCCAGCTCAAAAAGGCTCCAGCCCGAGGGTTGGACCTTGGGCCACAGCTTCACGTACGGCGAGTACGATAACCTGGAAGCCGCGATGAAGCGGTTGAAGGAAGTCGTTGAGAACGCCTACAAGTGGAAGGACGAGGTCATCAACTACTACGTGAATGAGCTTGCTCCGTCGGGTATCTATCCGATTGTCGCCAAGACATATTCGTACGAGAACGTCTAAACACACCGACCTTCTTGGTCGCATTTTTGTATTAGCTTTTTGTAATGATACCAGCTGTTGCTATAGCAGGGACAGGTATAGCCTTGGCTTACTCGTACCTATCAGGACCTAAAAACAACACCCTTGTAAAAGCGTCTGATGGACGGTCTTATAAGGTTCAAAATTTACCAGACAAGCAAGAAGCTGCTGAAAGAATGTGTAGACTTAGAGCCAATCTCAACAAGATTTGCGATCACTGTAAGGACCCTTCTTTAAAGATGGATGAACCATACCAACGCCTCGTTTCCAGATTTGATCCAGACTCCTTGGAGGAGAACGATATCACTGCTGATAGCACGTCATATTCTGAAAACAAGGGAGAGAAGATAGTGGTATGTCTGCGTGATAAGACAGCTCATCCTTTTCCGCTGATCGAAGAGAACACTGTTATGTTTGTACTAATTCATGAGATGGCTCATTTGATGACTGCAAGCATAGGCCATACTCCTGAATTTTGGAATAACATGAGAAAGCTATTACACGACTGCGTTCAGCTGGGTGTATACAGACCTGTAAACTATTCAAAAAATCCTGTTAAGTATTGTGGTATGACCATTTCTGATAGTCCACTATAGCCAGACGATCTCCATGTTAGACAAATTCTTGCACACATTCCCTTGGATTGTGAACGAGCAGTCTGGGAACATCTTCAGAAGACGCTCCATCATCGGGACGACGTGTTCTATTTTTACGTGACAGTTGTAACGCGACTTTCCTTCTCCGGCGAGCTTGAACACCTCGTTTGCGATGCGGTGAACAATAATGTCGACGACAGTATCTGTTGGTACGCGCGATTCGTCATCGAGTGCCCAGAGCTGTGCCTTTAAGATGGGGAAAGTCATTCTGGTTAAAGATATAGTATTATTGGACGATGAATCCGTTTTATATTACCCGTGTAAAGTTATTACTTTCCTTTCCGCTTAGAATATCAACCACACCAGGAATTAGTACTTCACTTGCTTTTTCACTTAATCCTATTTTGTCATTTACTTCCAACAGCATAGGTTTCTTTTTATTAAACATAATATCCAGGCCAAAAATATAGTAGCCTGTTTTCCCATTCCAGCCTGCGATCAGTTTAACACCCTTAAATACAGTTTTTATAATTGACTGTATTCCTGATACTGATCCAGACTCCCATCCATCTGGCAGATCTCGTGGAAATATATAGTCAAACTTTGGGTTGTAGTGTGTATTATGAATGGCTGAATTCTCCCAATCTCCTTGCGTATAAGGTTGCTCTGCCACATAGTAACGCATATCCTTACATACAAAGACAGCCTGTCCAACTACGAGAACATGCACTCGGAGATGGAATTTATGACCGTCTTTTAAGGCAGGAGTACTAACATAGTCTTGAATAACCCAGCCAGGATACTCGTGGTGTCGGATCCATTCTGCTGCTTCTTCTGGCGTCTCAACAACACGTATGCCTTCTCCCGCATAACCTGTCGTTGGTTTCAATATTTTTAGAAATTTGTCTGGAAGAGCCACTGGGTAATCCTGAGCACTGGGAATAAAGTCAGCATCCGCAAATTTTTTGTATAGAATATTTTTGTGGACAATATCTGGCTGTCTGACAACGTTAACAAATCTGGATTTTTTCAAATCTTCATGATTACGGTATCTACTGGCCTCTCCATGAAGAAATACAATATCAACTGGAAAATTTGATGAGAATGTGAAGCCCTTGGATACAAAAACTTCTTTAAAGCTTTTATTTAGATCAGCATGACCTGTTTTAATGTAAAATGACATTTGTAATATGTCTTCAAATCTTTTTAGCCTATGTACAATAAGATGTTCAAGTCAGTAGTTGACTTTAATGGTCAGACCAGGAACATATCCTTCTTTAAAGATGACACAATAAACGTTGTACGGCAGCAAATAGCAAAGGTAGTTGATATCCATCAAGATAGATTGTATATTCTGATCGAAGTTAGGTTAGATAAGGATTACTATTCGGGTGATTCCAGAAACTGGGAAACTCTTTTTAATCGGATTTCACTGAACGGTATGCCGATCGAGAAAGAGTCCTTCTATGCATACTGTGAGTCAAGAGGTGTTACTATTGCTTATAAAAAGTTAGACAAGGAAGAGTGGATGAACAAGCCAGCTTTTTTACAGCCTTTGTACGATCCAGGAGTATCATTTAAGGAGCTCAGAATATTTGGCGTAGAACCTGATAAGGCATACGCTCTTCCTACAAAGACATTTGATACAACAACTGCCAATCGTATACCAACAGCACAATATCCTATTCCAGAGGAAGGCAAACTATTTGTAAGTCTCTATCCTAAGTTGAGTGCGAAGGATTCCAGATTTGTTGTCAAGGAGTTTGAGCAAGGAGCAGAGGGTCCATACTTCCCTTCGGTAAGATCGTCTACGCCTCAACGTTTAACGGAAGGACAGATAACTGCGTTAGATGCTCAGACCAAACATCTGAATGATTTATTGGCATTAGACCCTCCCCACGAGAAAGAAGTACACCTGCTTAGAATTGCCTGGAGAGCTGAGTTTGTTGATACTGATTTTGGTAAAGCTATCAGAACCAGATTTGAACAGATATTCTATGGATTAACTGTGTCCAAAGAAACACCGTGTATTACCTTTTTTACTGGTAGATCTGAAGTATCACGCCACAAGTTTTACAAGAAAGACGCAAAGACTAAGCGCCCGGATATTGAATTACCTGTATGGAATGCTTGGTGGACAAAGTCTAAACCATATCGTGATCGGTTGCCTACTCTGATTTTGTATAGAGGTAAAGATCGAGAAATATTTGATCGTATCACAATTACCGCTCAGGATGTTATCATTGCCGCGTATAGAGACTCGTCCAACAAGGAATCGGAAGAAGATCTGAAAGAAAGTCTAATGAAATGGTTTATGTCTTTGGATGCGATTGTACCATTCATAAATGAAAGGGACGTAACTGATGAACGGTTTATTGTTCAAGATATCAAGTTTGAAGCAGAGTACGCGAATCCTCTGAACACATATGATACTTTGCGGTTGAATTGCTTGGCTGGTATTTTTGAAGTCTCTCGTAAATCTGAGCAGGTTTTTAAGTTCTTGCGATCAGATGATGCGAATGACGGTATTAATCCTCGCGATGTCAGAATTATTAACCTTTTGCGTGATGACCCCTTCATAAAGCCCGCGGAGATTCAAGATGAACTAAAGCTATCATTAGATGAGGCAGGTATCTTATTGAATGCAATCAAGCAGAGAGTGGAACAAGAACCAGGTTTATTAACCAGACAGTTTAGAAGCTTTCCAGGTCTTATTATGCATCAAAAGACTATTGAGATCACAGATGTTGATTCAGTGGAACGTTTTTTACAATATGCCAATATTCTTCGATACATCCTAAGCGATCCCAATAATGAAGATGTAAATAGAGTATGTCCCAAGCGCCAAGAATCAGCCCCAGTAGCAGTGTCAACAGTAAATACAGAATTTGTGGATACTGAGTTTTCAAATTTATTTGATTACCTTGAAGGAGATGTGCTCGAAGAAACGGTGCCAGAAGTTCAAGTTGTTCAAAAAACAACAACATCAAAAACAGCAACAATTTATAACTATTTTAATAATCGTCTCCAAGAATTTGATCCAGTAAAATTTCCTCAAAAGTCAGACTATGCTTCTAAGGTCGATCAGAATCTTCAGCCAGTTATTCTTTCATCTGCTGAGATTCAGGAAATCATTGATGATGCGACAAAGGGAGACGAGTTCAATCCCCGCAAGTATCCTGATAACCAAAAGATAGAGTTGGAGAACCCGGACGGTATAATCCTGTGTCCAGACTATTGGTGTATGTTCGACAAGATACCTCTGCATTTGTCACAGCTTGAAGAAATCGACGGTAATAAGGTGTGTCCGGTATGTCACGGTAAGGTTCGTAAGCCAGCAGATTACAAGGCAGATACACGAGAGTTTCCTGTAATACCAAGAACTAAGGGTAATATATATCCAGGATACAAGGACAATAATCCCAACTTACCAATCTGTTTCAAATCACCAAAAGAACGTAAGTTAAAGAAGGATGACAAGGATGACAAATACTACATTTTGAGCGAAATCAAAGCAACGTCCTATGGCAGATTTGCTTATCTACCGGCTGACCTCCTCAACTCTATTCACATAACTGAAGAATACAAGATTGCGATCGAAGCAGGAAACCGTATCCAAACTGGAATGTCTGGATTTTTTAGAGTTGGTCTTGGGCGTCCTTCGGATGGTCTACCAACCTTTTTAAATTTACCAACAAAGGTGGCATCTCCCAGACATTCGATACAAAATATACTGCGTTGTGCGTTTGTTGCTCTTTGGACAGAAACATCTGAAACTCATGCGGCTGAGATTGAGAAGAAGTTGGACATGAAACCATTCTCAGAAGACGAAGCAGCAAAGAAACATATGGCCAGAGTTATTTCAGGTATAGATGAAGCATTCGTAAACAATAAGCTAACAGTTGTTCAAGAACTTGAGTATACAGCAATTATGCTGAGTGTAGACTTATATCGAATTAACTTAGATGACCTTACGATCAGCTGTACGTTCTATACTCCTCAGGTCAAAGTTCAGACGCGTGGTGTCATCATTTTACAAAGAGGCAATTATGTAGACTGCTTATGCCATGTCACCAGACAGCAAAAGAAGTTCAGTTTCAAGGCAAATATTTTTGACCCGCCATTTAAGTATGAGACATATGTAGAATTGACTAAGAAGCGTAACTTAGCTTGCGTAACAAATATTCCAACAATCAAGGACGCCTTCTTGTTTGCAAAGTCATTAGTTGATGAATTCTCAATTGTATTGGATCCATTTGGAAGAGGTCAGGCAATCTACATACCTCACGACATGCTTCTGCCGTTTCAGAACATTGCGATTCCTCCACTTGAAAAGAGACCAAAGATTTCAGGATACTCCGAATTACGTGATCTTCCGACATATGATGATACTCGTACTCTGCTGAAGAAAGCACAGGAAATAGCGCCTGGATATGAATGGGCAGAAGATATGTATGATGGTAAGGGACATATTGTAGAAATTCTTACACGAAGTGGATTACGTGTTCCTGTAAAGCCAAAGGAAGGTACGGGAGACTCGTCAGAAGTTACACAAACTATTATTCGTGAGACCGAAACTACTCTTGCTTTAGGATCGACAAATATGACTGATATGCAAAGGTATAAAAAGATATCATATGAGTCTGAGTTGTATGAGTTCTTATTGTATCAGTTAACCTTGGATATAAAGAACAGAACAAAACCAGATTTGGTGTTAGCTCTTTCGGAACAGACACCTAAGAGAACGGAGCTCGAGCCTTTATTGGAAGAATGGTTTGTCCAAACAACTCACTTCGTCTCATTAGATACCCCGATCGAGTTCTTGTCAAAGATTAGAAAGCCGTGCGGTCAGTTCAAAGCAAAGGAATGCCCCAATGCTCATATGTGTGCTTGGGATGGTAAGACATGTCGAATCCAAGTAAGAGATATTGTACCAAGACAGAAGTTATTTAACAAACTGCTTGGAACACTGATTGATAATTCTAAGATCCGATCGATAGTTTTGGATGGTCGTACAACACCATTCTTTAGCACAGTGCTTTATTTGGAGTTACCTACAGAGATCATATATACAGACACTGAGCTCAAAGAAACCATTTACGTATAGATGATGTATAACGATTGGCGGCGGCCATGCAGCTCTTGTAGCTCAGCGGTAGAGCATCGGTCTTATGAGCCGAGGGTCGTGAGTTCAATCCTCACCGGGAGCATCGCGTTAATAGTTCAGTGGTAGAATATGGGTTTTCCAAACCTACGACACGGGTTCGATTCCCGTTTGACGCATATGGGGTTGGTTCGCCCCCAAGAACCATCAGTCCTATCATCTAGTGGTTAAGATACGGGGCTTTGAACCCCGTCACCCCAGTTCGATTCTGGGTGGGACTATCATCAGCGTAGCTCAATGGTAGAGCACCGGCCTTTTAATCCGGTGGTTGGGGGTTCGAGTCCCCTCGTTGGTATAGACCTGGATATGTCTTTAAACTTTCCTCCTCCGATATCGTCTAACGGTTAGGATAGGGGACTTTCCATCCCTTGGCCCGGGTTCAACTCCCGGTATCGGAATTAAAACAGATTTAACAAAAGAGAACAAATTAAGCTTAAAAATGTTCTTCTTCTTTCGCAAACAACTCACTGTCCTTTTAGGACGTTGGGCTTTGACCGGGACAAAAATGAACAACATCAAGATTGATTGGGCGAATAGGGATAACTGTGGAATTTCCACATACAAGTGATACTGGGTCTGGTAGCCCCATAAAGCTCCTCTGGTCTGTTAGCACAATGGATAGTGCAATCGGTTTCTACCCGAAAGGTTGTGGGTTCGACTCCCATGCAGGCCTCTTCGCCTTTTTAGCTCAGTGGTAGAGCACCAGCTTTGTAAGCTGTAGGTCTTGGGTTCGATCCCCAAAAAAGGCAGTATTATACGCATTATACACCAACATGGATGTCCGAGCGGTTAAGGAGAAGGCCTTAAGAGCCTTTGCAGAAATGCGCGTGGGTTCGAATCCCACTCCATGTACTTCAGAGTTGTCAAATGACACTTCTGAAGTAGGTCTCTCGACCTTGTTCTTGTCGAACAGACAAAGAGGGAGAAGAAAAAATTGCCTTTCGGCGTATTACATGTTCCGCTTGCGCTTCTCGCCGACTCCTGCGTTCTCCCTAAGGCCACTGTATTGCGGCTCAAGGAGAAGCGGCCGAATCAGCTGATCTGCCCCAGTCGGAACGGTCGTCTTGACCTTCTTTCTTGCGGGCGCATTCTGCTCGGGGATTGCCGGCGGGCGGTTGGGTGTCGTAGAACGTTCCATTCTGCGAGTGTTTAAGATAGTGATATTTAAAAAAACAAAAATCCGTTTTAAAAATAGTCCGAAGACTTATAACCATCACGGCTTTTCGTGAGAGTTATTATTTGCTGTGAGCCGAGCCTTGGCGTCGGCGATGATTTTTGCCGCCGCCGCCTTGTACATACTCAGCAACTCCTCCCGCCATTTTGGCGGAAGAGTTGACGTAGTCTCGAGCTCTACAATGTGAGTGAGGAACTCGGCGAGGCGATCGTTCTCCTCCGGCAAAAGGCCGGACGGGTGTCGGTGGGACGTCATCTTGTCCCGGTAAGCAGCCTAAAAATATAGTTTAAAAATCCGTTTTCCCTTGCGGGACTCCCTTGCGGGAGTATTAGTTGATCCCGAACATCTTGAAGACGCTGAGGATGCGGCGCGCGGCCATGTATTCGTATGACGGGCGCGTAACGTACGCCTCCGTCAGGGTGATGTGGAGCCGAACCAACGGCTCGTTGAGCTTGGCCTCCCGCTCCTTTGCGGGCCAGCCGTTGAACGGCCTGATGACCGCCTCGTAGCGGTGAAGCGCGTCGTAGTAGTTTTCCCTCCAGAAGTCACGCATGACCTGCGCCTGCTCGAGTGTCGTTGTTGTCTTGGCCTGCTTGGCGATCGTCGCCGTTAGCTCGGCGTCGTCCAGCTTGCACCGCTCCTCGGGTTCGAGCTCCTCCTTCTTGAGAAACTCCGCGACAAAGCTCGGCAGCAAGCCGGGCTCCATCTTGGCTGTGTCAAGAATACCATTTCTATCAAGTAAAAATCCGTTTTCCCTTGCGGGATTCCCTTGCGGGAGTATTAGTTCACGAGGCACTCGAGCCCGCACTCAATCAGAAATCGCGCCGACGTTTCGTACGTCTCGCGGTCTGAAAAGGAGTGCTCTCGGTGGATATTTCCGCCAAAGTCCATGACCTGGAGGATCCACTCAGTGTTCCCGTTGTTCCTGTCAACCGCGATCACGCCGCGAAAGCGGTCGAGAATGAAGTTCATCTTGCCCTTGTAGAGCGCCTCGAACTCGGGGTCCATTTGGGGTGGTAAAGACCAGCTTTATGTATTGGACAAATCCGTTTTAAAAATTGTAGTCTAAGACTACCGCCACTTCGGCTCGACGCGCTCGGCGTAGCACACCCAGCACTTCGTGTTTTCGGGCGAGTTCTCGATCGTACAGCACCAGCACTTGAAGCTGGGGCCGATTGGCTCGAAGAGGGCCTCCACAGTCCTGCGGTTAGCGAGGCGCGACAAGGCGTCACGCCACACCCCCGGTGCCGCGATGTTCATGGCGTAGATTGCCCTCTCGATGGGGGTCATCTCGTCCCACGGTGCGGGCAGGGGCATCTCGGTCGTGTCAAGAGTACCATTTCTATAAAGTAAAAATCCGTTTTCCCTTGCGGGAATATTACTTGTATCCTGCCAGAATGCGCAGCGCCTCGTCGTAGTGGACAAACCAAACGACTACTGCGTCTGCGATGTGAAGCATATCGATCCCCTCCTCGTGAATGAGGAGGGGCCAGTCGCGTCCCTTCAGCCAGGCGTTATCTCGGTCAAAGTAGATGTTGCAGCCGGTGCCAGTGGTCTCGTCCTTTTTCAAGGTGTACCACTTGCCGCCAAACTGAAAGCTCCGCATCTCCTTGCTCATCCGGGCCTTGCCGGCGAGGAGGAGGTCACGGGAGTTCATGACGTTAATAGCAAAAATGTTGTATTTTTTTAATACGTTTTTAAATGCCCTGTTCTGATAGTTCATCCATAATACTACAGATTTCGGAATGATCTCTACACCTGATCATATGGTCTCCAGAAGTACTGAACACATTTAGCATGTAATCTATATTTTCAGGATTGAACTTACAAGTGAGCTCATATGCATCCCATCGTCTGATAGCTTCAAAGGTGTACATAAGGTCAGACGCATAGATCTGAACCTGTCCGTCAACAATTGTCACGTATTCGTAGCGAGAGCGCTTGGGCATTTTGTATATTACATCTTAGTTTACCGCAATTCCGTTTTTTTCATATGATACCGACCACTCTTTGCTTCTAAGATTTTAAAGCCATGTTTTAAGTATAGTTTTAAAGCAGGGTTATCTTGTTGAACGTTTAGATATACTGGTTTATTCAGTTCTTTTAATGAATTTAACATATCATTTCCAATTCCACTACCGCGTAGTGATGGATCAACTATGAATGATGATAGGCCCCAATAGTTTCTTTTTTCGTCAAGACGCATTATACCTGCTACTTTACCGTCTTGTTCAGCAATATAAAGAAATCCAATACCCTTCCATTCAGATAGACCATCGGCTATATTGAATGTTGTTTTGCGATATCCAGAGATCAATGAAGGCAAACTATGAATTACCAGGCATCTTTCAATAGATGAAAAAGACAGCCGGTACAGCGTGGATTGATATGTCCTAAAATAAGATTAAAAAAGTGGTGTTGAGAAACACCGGTTGGTACCAGACGCCGACTACTCGGCCGCCTGGTTATTGGGCTGCTCCTCCTCCGGAACCCAGCCCTTCGGCGCGAACTTCTCGTCCGTGACGATCTCCTCCTCGACCTTCTCGTCGTGGATCTCGTCCTCGTCCTTGCCCTCGTTGCGGCCCTCGGCCTCGATGGCCAAGAGTTCACCCACGATCGCCGCCGTCGCCTCGTAAAGGTCGCGCTCCATCGCGGCCTTTTGCTCGGCCTCCCAGGCCTCTTCGGGCGCGACCTCCTCGGCCGCCTTCGCGGCCTTCGCGGCCGCCTTCTTGGCGATGGCCTCTTCGCGCTTCTTCTCGATCCAGACCTTGTGGCCCCCGCCGCCGATGCGGCCGCAGGTTTCGAGCGTGTGCGTCTTCGCCGCAGCGCCCTCGCACAGGGGGTTCGTGCAATAAAGCAGGTGTCTGTGCCCACACTTCGCCGCGACGCGGCAGCCCGTCGGCGAGTTGAAGAACTTGCAGAGGGACATGGTGAGCGTTGTAAGAGCACTAAATAGGGTTTAACAAATCCGTTTTTACTTCTTACGACCACCAATAGTTACTCCTGCGAGAGGATCTTGGAGTCTCTCATAGATTAGATAACCAGAAATAACAGCAATAAGAAGTCCAACAGGGTATACAACTGAGTCTGGCGCGCCAAGCTTATATTTACCCAGAACAACTAATACAGCTGTTATAAAGAGTAGTACGATCATTAGCGTATAGAACCATCGAGGAAAGAAGGCCTTGGCTGACATTTATTATTACTAAAATATTGATTTCCAGATGGATGCCAATATTTGAGAAACTCAGTATTATTCGATCACTTATACTTTACGCCGTCGCGGGCTTGAGGAAGTGAACCTTGAGGTACGTCTGGAGGTTGAGGTACGTGACCTCATCCTTGTCCGTAACACGAAGGAGCTTCGCGAGCTTGGCATCGGGGAGGATGCGGCGCTTGAACGTAGGGTCGAAGCAGTTGTGGCTCTTGACGTAGCCAGAGATGAACTTCGTGACATCCGTCTGGCTCTTCTGGCTCTTGGACGCAAGGCCCATGAAGCCGCAGAGCTCATCGGAAAGGGGGCGCACCTTGAGGAAGGCGTTGTTCGCACGGCGAGCCTCCCACGCGGCACGGGCCTCAGGGGAGAGCGTCGCGGGGTCAACCTTACGGCGGCGCTTGGAGTCACGCGCCTCACGCTTGATCGCCTTCGCAGCCTCCTGGAGATCGTGGGCAAGCGCACGAGAGGCATCAGCAGCCGCCTTGGCATGAGCACGGACAGCCTCAAGAGCGGCCGTTAGGATCGCATCAGCAGTGCGAACCTCGGTGGGGACAGCGACAACACCCGCAGGCGCAACTACAGGCACGACCACCTCAGCCTGAGCGGGCGCCTTCTTGCCCTTCGCGACAGGGGCAACCTTGGCAGCGGGGGCGACAACGGGAGCAGCAGCGGGAGCATCGGTCTTCTTGGCCATCTTGTTTGACTTATTCTGGGAAACAGAAGATGACATTTCTAACGCGGTTGGTATACTCTATGATATCGTGACCTGTTTAAATCACAAACTATACCGAGCGCCTAATAACTTGAAGCAGAGATCGTGAGGCTGCTTCAGATCCTTCAAAATCTTCAAAAGAGCCCCTCCCAGGTAATGACACACTTGCTTTGGTGTTGCTACTTCTAATGTCTGACGTCTCCAACAGGTATGGATCCACACGTAATAGATGTTTCTGCGTGAATGTACACTACTATGTTCCTTTGCCCAGTTCAATAAACTATCTCGAAACAAGGCAGTAAATTCCCAGAGCTGTGTACGATTTAGTGTAACAAAGAACATCGGATTAACATCTATAAAAAGATGTTCCTCCAGTATTTGACTGATCATCATCCAACGCATTTCAAATACCTTATCCATATCTGTTAGGTATAGCGGATCATGAAATAGTGGGAGGAGTCTAAATTCACGGTAGTATATTGCTTCTTTTAGACGCTTACGAGTATCTAATGTCAGAGGACAACGGGTATACGGATTTTCTGGTTGAAGTTTAGAAATAGAAATCTGGATAATACTTCTTACATCAAACCAATAAACCTTACCATCTTCTTCAAAAGCAAAATAATTAAATGGATGAACCTTTTCTTCTGCTGTAATAACATCTTCAGTATTATTGCGTACTGATCGATTCAGAACTCCTGGACCGGCTAAGGCAAGAATATGTCTAACTACCCATCCGCGCCATATCTTTTGTATTTTAACTGCACTATCGCCAACAGGGTTGACTACTGACCAAATTCTGGGATTTTTCGTCTTTGCATGTTTTCCGCAAAAGGTCATATTTTTCAGAGCAGGCGATCCACATCGTTCAGCCGATGTCTTGTTCTTACACGAGTTACAAAGCATTTTGTTATCTATTATAAATTACTTTGATGAAAACGGATTTACATATTGACAACCAATAACTAACAACAACCAGTAACCATGTCCACTAACGCAATCGTGAACGCAAGCAACGCGAATATCGCCCAGGTGTCTTTCACCGAGGCAAAGCGCAACAAGCAGGGAGGTCTCGGCGTATCATTCAAGTATGACAACCAGAACTTCGCGCTACGCCTGCCTCGCATGGCATTCCCCGGCGGCCTCCTTCAGCGGGAGGACGAGAAGAGCGGAAACGTATCATACTCGCTCATCGGCTCTCTCAAGGGCTGTGATCCGTATGCTAAGGCACGGTCAACTGGTGATGACGACATGTCCAAGCTATACAACTTCCTTCTGGATCTCCAGGAGAAGCTGATTCAGGCGGCGACAGAGAACAGCTCAAAGTGGTTCGGCAAGAAGCGTGGCGAGGAGTCAATCCGCGACAGCTTCAACGAACGCAGCATTCTGAGTGTCTCATCTGACAAGAACGGAGACGAGTACACGCCTAACGGCAAGTACCCGCCCTCATTCCGGATGAAGATCCCGGTATACGACGGCCGCATCGCTATGGATGCTGTCGACGCGTCTACCAAGCCCATCTTCCTCACTGTCGATTCGCTTCGCTCCGTCTTTCCAAAGGGCGTGGCGGCGAACCTGATCGTGAGCGGGTCGGTTTACATCATCGGCCAGTCATTTGGCGTCACTTGGCGTGTATCCATGGCGCAGGTATTCCCTCAGACTCGTCTGACGGCTGCCAGCGCCTTCGAGGTGGTCCCCGATGAGGAGGCTGCCGAGGACTCTGCTGCGGCGGAAGATGCTACTCCGGCACAGGAGTCTCAGTCAGTGGATGTTCCGGTAACGGATCCTCCTGCTGAGGCGGCTCCTGCTCCCGGGCGGAAGCGTCGCGTAGCAGCCCCAGTTTAGACCACACAGTTGAGTCTGGCGGAGGCTGATACATGATAAATGAATCATCAATAAAAAGAGGATCGGTAATTACTACCACCTTTTTCACTGCTGAACACATCGGTGAAAAAGATTTTCCACAAGAGCATTCGTATATGTCAGGTAATCCGTGAGTGATATACTTGGGCGTAATGATCCTGTGCGATCCCCTTAGCAAGATATCTGAGTCTACACAATCTTGGTAGGCCTCGGACGATAACAGAGTGAAGATAGATTCCCCTGCTTTCCAATCCTCTTGAAGCAGAGTACCAAATGGCGAATCGCGAAACCAAAGAGTCTTAAAGACCGAATGATCACCAGACTCATGCTCTGCCAGTCCTACTCGGTTCAGATCATCATCATACAGCCAGTAAACATCAAGTCCATCATTTTTATATGATGCATCCAAGGCTCCTCTGAATACAGTACGATCGGTATATGACCACTCAGCAGCATCGTGATCTTCATCATGTTCAGCTATATCAGGAGATATGTCAGTGTAAAGCAGAGATGGTCTCAGTATAGAAAACATCTTTGGTTTATTTCTGGATTTGATTAGTGTTTGTTCTTACGAGTTCTATATCTTGGTTTCAATTTCAGTTTACGAGTAAGATGTCTTTTTTCCTGCCTTTGAATACCTTCTTCATATTCTGGATCATAGTCATACCCATGTGCACGATGAGTAAAGATTTGTGTATAAAAAGAATCAGGAGCTTTTGCTAGAAGGGAGTGATAATTATGATTCTTTCTTTGATATCCAATTTTATACCGAAATAGTTGACCATCCTTGCTGTTTACTTCAAAAACATGATCATTAGTAATGTGCCCCCACGTTTTAAAATTAAACATCTTTGAAACAACCTTCTCCCCTTTACGGGTGTTTTTAGTAAGAAGTGCTGTATAAACCATCATAGGTGTTATATTGCGCTCTTTGAGAGTATCTAATGCCTTCTTCTTATAGGCTTCAGGGTCTGTTATCCGTTTACCGCCAGATATTTGTTCTATAAAAGAGATATTTGCAATTTGATAGTCTGGGAACAATTGAATAAAATCATCGTCAAAATCTGTAGCAGATGCATTGTTCTTTAACCTGTATACAACAAGCTTGCCATTTTCTGCATCATAAAATTTGAGGTCTTCTCCAACAACTATAAATGCAATAAAATGAAATATTTCGGAATCTGAACGGCTTTTCAAAAGAAGAATTCCATCACTTTTCTTAGTAACTAATCTGATTTTACCCATTGCAAGATTAGTTCCTTCATATAGTTTCATATGAAGTCCTTTGCGTCTCAGAGCTGAACCAACAAATTCGTTAAATACACCCATTCTACAATTCGCTTTGGGAATTATAATCTCATATCCCTTCTTATTTAACACGGCAGCAGCAATCATTGGACACATGTTATTTTGTTCCTCAAGCGGTAATGGTTCGTCACCAATCCTTTCCATTATCTTATTCAAACGAAACTTTCACCGTTACGTCATGACGGGATAGGGAGTTCGTAGCAGAGTTAGATAGCTCATGACGTTTACGACGAGTATCCTTGTCAGCTGTATCCTTCAACTCCTGAAGACGAGATTCCATGTCTGCGTGAACAGCCTCACGATGAACTTCCAGATACTTTATGATTTCGTCTGAAAGTACCCATTCGAAAAAGTTTAGTTGTCCAACTGTTGTGTCGAGACCCTTGAATTTGATCCGTTTGCACCGGCAGAATGGGTCGAACATCTTCTTGCTGTAAGCCTTCAGGTGACTCTTGTATGCTAGGTAGACGATTACATATGACTGCTTGCTCGTCATGAATGCGACGTTGAACTTCTTGGCATAGTTTGTCACGAACCAATCGATGATGCGCAGAGATAGATCCGAAGTCCCATTTAGGATTTCCGACACCTTCTCCAGATTTCCCGGAATTGAGTAAAACTTCTCGAGACGATGAAGCACCCATTGTTCTTGGCTTTGAATTTGTTCCATATTTATTAGTTTGCGATCGCTACTTGAAAACGGGTTTTAATCATGATAGCCTATTACATATAAGAAATGCAGGACAAGATCAATTATCTGCTTGAACACTATGGCATCGATGATCAGCGTACTCAGGCCTGGTTCACTAAGCGTGGTGAGATGCTTACCGCATCTGAAATCTGGAAATCATTTGGCGACGCAACCGCATCAGCACGGCGTGAACTAATTCTGTCAAAACTTACACCGCCTAAGAAGCAGGATGGATCTGGTGTTGGTGCCCTAATTTGGGGTACTCGTTTTGAACCGATCGCTAAAGAGATCTATTGTCATACCGAGAAGGTCAAGTTGGTTGATCTATCTTGCGTACGTCATCCAGAGCATGTCTTTCTTGGTGCGTCACCTGACGGATTGATTCTAACAGATGACGAACGTAATGGCCGGCTGATCGAACTAAAGTGTCCTATCTCACGGGTATTTACTACTGAAACTCCTGTACCAGATGCCTACTATCACCAAATGCAGCTACAGATGGAATGTACTGGACTTGTTGAATGTGATTATGTTGAGATGCAGTTCAAAACAATGAACTACTCGGAGTGGTCAACAGCTGAAGCAGAATTCAAGTCTTGCTTTGCGGTTGATAGTGAGGCTAATGTAAAGTATCGCCATATCACTGATCCTCGTACAGTTCATGATTGGCAAGTGGATATTCTTGAGAATCCTATGGAATGGCAAATTCTATATTGGGTTCTTGTTCATAAACGCCAGAAGCTCACACTGAAAGATCCCGATTGGATGCCATCTCACTTTCCAGAAATGAAGGCAACATGGGATGAGATTGTTCAACACCGTGAAGCTGGAACGGTTCCTGCTGTGAAGGATAAACCCATTTTAGTACTGTAATTTTATAATATTAAATGAAACGTGTAATTCTTGTAACTCGTGAAGAGTACAAGTATACAGCAGAGTATATTGAAACATTTCGAGGTTCAGATGAAGTTTTTCAGTACGATCAGACAACCGCAAAGTTTATTGATCCTTGCTATTACCTTTGTATTCGGAGAGTACCATTTAATATTCTTCCAGAAGGTTGTAAGATTGGATTTCTTAACACAGAACAGCTTACTATTTCAGAAAAGTTAAATGAGTATAATACGTTTGCTCGTGATGACGTAGAAGTTTTTGACTATTCAAAAAAGAACATTGAAATTTCAGGAAAAGGAACGCATCTTCCTTATTCCGAAAGTTCTACAGAAACGAGGCTATTAAAAAGTTATATTGTTCCAGAAAAGAAGTTCAACCTTGCTGTGATCGGAACACCAACTCTTTATCGAACAAATATTGTTAATAGTATTCGTGCTCTTGGGTTTACAATCGATTATATCAATGTATTTGGAGAGGAGCGGGACAAACGCGTTGGAAAATGTAGCATGCTTCTAAATATACACGCAGGAACTGAATATTCGCTATATGAATCACTTCGGTGTGAACGATGGCGTTTTGCTGGATTACCGATCATAACAATGCCATGTTCTGATAAACTACCAGAAGGTGTAACAGTTTCACAGAATCTTTCTGAAACTATTAAAGGTCTCTTTATTCCCACTCGGCTAACACTTGGATTATGTATGATTGTAAAAGATGAGAGTCATATCATTCATGAAGTTCTCCAATCAACGCTTCATCTGATTGACACATACTGTATTCTTGATACTGGTTCTACTGATAACACTATTCAGATCATCAAAGATTTTTACGCAAAGACAGAAATCAAGGGTGAAGTTATCCAGAGTGACTGGAAGGGATTTGGACTATCTCGCTCGGAAGCTCTTAAGCTGTGTGATGGCAAGATGGACTATATCCTAATGATCGACGCCGATGACCTGATTGTTGCTCCTTCTGACTGTAAGGAGTTTTTTCATAAGGTTCTACAAGAACACAGGCCAAACGCTGCTATTATTAAGATTAAGCGAGGAAACATAGATTATTCCAGAACTCAGATATTCAAGACATGTGATGATTGGCATTATGTGGGAGCACTGCATGAGTATCCCACAAACGATAAGACAACCAATAAGGTCATCAAGCTTCCTCCTGAGATATATATGGTTGGACGTACTCTTGGAAATCGCTCTAAGCAAGATGGGAATAAGTATTTGAAAGATGCTGAACTTCTACTAAAAGAAGTTGAGAAGGAGCCAGAAAATGAACGTTATGTATTTTATCTGGCACAATCGTATCGTGATGGCGGAAACATTCCGGAGGCGATTAAGTGGTATAAGAAACGTGTAGAGATGGGTAAGTGGAAGGAGGAGCAATGTGTTTCTGCTATGAATCTGGCACGTATTCTTCAGGATAAAGACTGGGCTTGGCGGGCACATGAACTAAATCCTAACCGCAATGAATCTCTTGTTTGGTATGCATCTTATTGTCGTTCTAAAAATCTTTTTACACATGACCTATTAGCAATGATTATGTATGCTACTACGATCCCAAAGCCAACAGAGCAGGTTCTTTTTGTAGAGAACGACGTCTATGATTGGCGTATGTGGGATGAGCTGGCAGTGATCGCATATCACACTGGACGTAAGGATGTTGCTAAGATGGCATCGGCCAAACTCATATCTGAAAATAAGTTTCCTCCTGATCAGCGTTCCAGAATTGAGGCAAACATGAAGGCTGCTCTAAGCTAAGGGATGTATGAATCCCACACATTGACGCGGAACGGTGAGACTACTCCCTGGATAGGAGGCGCATCAAACCGTCCGTCAGGTCTTACCGCATTTGTTCTCTGGCTGTATGACGACACTGATGTTTCTTGCGTTCTTTCTACATTACGCTGATCGAGAAATTCCGGAACAAAGTGCTCTCTTGACATAACACCATATACAACAAGAGCCGCAAATCCTAACGCTAACCATCCTGGGAGTCTGTTATACCAACTCATTTATATGATTAAAACGGAAAGAGTTTTCATCTATATCAACAAGAAACAAGAATGGAGGATCGTGCTATCGAGGTTATTAAGAGTATGCTTGTTCTCCGAAACATTAAGACAGACACAGTAGATTCTCTTAGCTCTCCAATTGATGAAACGCGTATGTTCAACATCGGTGGTGTCTTGATCATCTTCAGTGAGAAGGGACGTATGACCGAGAATATTCTGCAGTCATACATCACATTTTCAGAGGAGAACAACTATACGCATGGCACGATTGTAGTATCACTTGTAGAGCCTTCTGAGAATGTACTCTCATTTGTTCGCGATCACAACAATGATACTAAGAAGCCTATCTTCCAAGTGTTTGAGATTCGTCGTCTTCAGTTCAATATCACTACGCATCGCCGGTTCCCACCTCATCGAATCATCAGCAAAGATGAGCTGGCCGTGCTGGAAAAGAAATTCAATATTACCGACCCCAAGAAACAGCTTCCTTGGATTGACTCAGAGGATCCTGGTGCTAAGTGGATTGGTGCTCGGTCAGGAGATGTAGTTGAGATCCAGCGATTTTCAGAGTCAGCAGGGGATAGCACGTACCACAGGTATTGTGCTGGCAATGTTCTTCAAACCTAAACATAAATGGAAGGAACATTCGACTCAGCTAAGAACCAATATAAATCAAACTATGTTCAATATTTTTTAACCAAAGAACCCAAGTATAAGTCTGCGTATGAGACTGCTCAGAAAACTATGGATTCAATTCTGGAAAAGGCTCCAACACGCGCAGAAGAGCCGGAGAAGTTAAAGCCTACAGAGGAGAGATCTTATAGAGCCTTTCGTCAGCAAGAGACGAATCAGACCAGTCTTCCGAGCCAGTCGTGGAAGTACTGGACATTAGGCTCTCTGCTGCTTGTGACAGCTGGCTTAGGGATGTTTTGAAAATGAGAACCAAGATGATCACTATAGCTCCAAGCAAGAGTCCAAGCCAGATGTTAAATTGGGAATGAAGATCATTTAATTGAATCTTCTCCTTGTTTAGAATATTCTGCAAGGCAGATGACTTGTCTGATGCTGATTGAATAGCATCAAATTCTTTTTGATACCGGATGATATCAGCAGTTAATTCTGATATCAGAGCAGGGTCAAATTTTCCTCTGGAACTCTGTACAAACTCTCTGACGTGTTGGGCAAGTCCAGAGTTTGTACTCAAAATTTGTTTCACTAACTCTGCTTGTTTCCCAGGGTCAGTTTCATATACCGCCTGCGTCAAAAGCTGCGAGTATGTGCTTTTCAATTCGGAATACTCTTTGCGAAATTTCTTCAATTCAGACGCTCGATCCTTTTGGTATTGGCTGATGTCCATTACTTTTTATTGAGGTATAATAAATGTCTAACGTCAACTCAGATGGTAAATTTGGTAGATCAATGGATTACTCCCAGCTGCTGGAGATTCGCCGCAAGTATATTGGTGTAAATTCAATGCGGATTGCCAATCCTAAAAACTTACCCACTATTAAGCCTCATTTCAACCAGGACAAGTTCGTTCGTGAACCTGGTAGCAACGGAGCCGTAGATTTCTACTTTACTCGTGGGCTATCTGGTGTATTTAGTATTGTTGGAACCTCAAAGTAAAAGCAGACTATAGAATAATATGGACTACGATAGCCTAACAGATCAAGTAAACACAGCCGTATCGTCCGGCATTTCAGCAGGTACAAACTGGAATGCAGTACCAGGAGGTTTGGATAAGGTATCTGCCTCAGCAAAAGGATTTGCGTGGGGTATAGGATCGGGTAATGTCTGGCTATGCCAATTACCGTGCGAAGGAAACTGGAAACAGATTGCTCCTCCCAGTCAGTCAACTGTTCGTGATATCATAACAGATGATAGTCACGTTTATGTTTTATTACAGAATCAGCTCGCAATGAAGTCTTCAGATAACACCGATGAATGGATCGCTGTAAACTTACCCGATAGCATTGAGAAGATTATCAGCACAGCATCTTACATTTGGGGGCAAGCCGGTCAGAAGAAGTATAAACTTCCTAAACCTGGCATGACAGGAAACTGGATTCCTGTTGATGATAAATTGAATGTCAAGATTACCTCTGCAAGTGCTGGCCACTTATATGGTGTTGATGATGCTGGTCAAGCAATGATGACAGATGAAGCATTACAGACATCTTGGTCGGTTATTCCTCAATTTGGTGGCAAGTATACAGCTATTATAGGTGATGCTGATCAGACTGCTATTTTTGGGATTGACGATGCTAACAGCCTAAAGCGATGCCTAAACGGAAAGTGTAACGGAGTTGATACGCAAGGGTATACTCCTCAGAACATTACGATCGAACCAAACTCAAAGCAGATGTGGATGACCACAACAGCACCTGGCAAATCTGGAAATATTTTCAAGCAATCGTTATCAAATGACTATACTGATATCCTAAGAACTGTCCAGCCTCTCGATGTCAAACGTGAACAGAGCGTACAACAAGCCGAGACACAGTTTGAGCAGTCCACGTATTCCGGAATTATGGCAAAGCAATTTGCGATACTCAAGAAGATGATCAATCAGCTATTTAACATTAAACCAGCTGCTTCTCATGAAGATGACCAAAAGAGAATTCAAGGAGATATTGATAATACTGAATACGAGTTACGAGTCTTGAGAGACGTGATTCCACTGATTCAGAAATTATTGGTCGTACTTGCTTTGACAGTTTGCGTCTATGCTGGATCGGAGTATTTAGGATCCGCCACACATTTTATTGCCTTAGCAGTTTTGGTTTCTGGAACAGTATTCTTTGCTATAAATAAGTAATGGCAGCCTGTGATATCCAGTGCCAACGAGACAAACAACTAAAACAGCTTAGTTCTGCTATGGTGACTGCTATTCAGAACAAAGAGAAGGATCCCGAAGGATACGAAAGAGCTCGTACAGCTTACTATACGGTCAAAGAAGGTCAGGGTTGGCTTTCCAAGGACAAGGAGGATAAGGCTAACCAGGAGGTTCAACCAATTCTGGATTCGTATCAATCTAAATTTGACAAGATGAAAGAGGACATGATCTACCAGACGGTTGCTGCTCAGGCAAAGCAAGATGTTCTAAGCTCTCAGGTAGGAGATGAGGATGAGGTCAGATTTATTCATTCCCAGATTCAGAAAGAACGAGAAGAGGCAAGTGTATACCGAAGAACTAAGGAGCTTGAAGGACTCCCAGTGGATGTCTATTCTTGGCTTCCATCGTTTCTGGATTTGTTGTTAGGGATAACTGTATTGTACCTCGTGTATCAGATATTTGTAGAAGGGAAGCTGGCTGCTGTGATGAATTATTTTTCGCAATCTCCTGGTTAAGATAATAATGGACTCCTTCACAATACTCCAATTGACTCTTCTGATGATCGCAATGTATGCAATATCTATCTGGTCATCTGGAAGAGAAGGATTCGAAGCAGGGGAATCTATTACCTTAGAAGACCCTGAAAAGTACTACGATAAGGCATATGCTGCAATATACAAATCATTATGGCACTCACAACAAAAGTTAGAATACGAACAGGTATCAATACAAGATATATCATTGGCAGACAAGGCAAAGGCCGATGTAAAGATTCTGGATTTGTGCTGTGGTGTTGGCCCACACGCCTGCTGGTTTGTAAAGATGGGAGTTGAGTATAATGGCATTGATATATCTGTCCCTATGTTGAATGAAGCAAGAAAGGAATGTCCGTCTGCAAAGTTTCAGAAAGGAGATGTAACTCAGTCTGCTTTACTCCCCCCTAAGTCGTGTAGCCACAGCCTACTTCTTGGGTTCTCTGCATATATGTTCCCGAATGTCAAGGTAGTTTCAGATAATGCTTATCTGTGGACGCAGCCAGGTGGATACTTTATTGTTCATTTAGTTGAGCCAGACAAATACGATCCTCTTCTTGATCTGGCGTCTCCCTTTGCTGCTTTCTCCCTGCAGAAGTATTCATATGAACGCCAAACCAAATCTGAAATCTTCTTTAATGACTTCAAGTATACTGGTACATTCCAGAAAAAGAAAAACGAAGAAGATGCTGTATTTGACGAGGTACTGACATATTACAACCCCGAAACAAGTCCCGGTAAGGTTAAGTACCGGGAACAAAAGCAGAGATGGTATATGCCTGATTTAGAGTCTATGATCGAGACAATCAAAAGTTCTGGGTTCAGACTACAAGAAAAGGTACACATGGTATCTTGTGGCAAAGAATATCAATA
>Ga0209085_1000462_pt1 | contig 29882 bp, 39 predicted proteins | sample C_131016_EF_Meta_FD_187310 | JGI IMG/M metagenome (GOLD analysis project Ga0209085, IMG submission 187310) | Freshwater microbial communities from Lake Croche, Canada to study carbon cycling - C_131016_EF_MetaG (SPAdes) (version 2) | ecosystem: Environmental > Aquatic > Freshwater > Lake...
TCTTAGGAATGGTGCATACGACGGTCCTTGTGAACTCACAAAGGAGTATTCACTTCTTGTCCGAAGGCTCTGGAATAAGAGAATAACAGAATCAATTGTTCCACGTAATTTTGTCAAATGCTTCACTGACAAATTTCCTCAATTTACACCCGGGCGCCAACACGATACACATGAGGCTGTCCTTTGTCTGATTGATGCACTTGAGAAATCACTCGGTCTAGACTATATGAAGAAGCTTTTTTACGGAAAAGAAGAGCAGATTGTTACGTATCCAGAAGGTGTCTCCAGACATATGAATGAGTTCATGTCCCTGTACATTGATGATCTGAGTACATATTCAAAACATGTAATTATAGATGACTATGAAGATGATTCTGGAAACAAGTACAATGTTGCTGCAATTCAAAATGTCATTAAACACACCCCACATTGTTTGACTGTCATCTTTGGACAAAAATGTCCATCTGAAAAGATTCCCGAGTATTTTCAGGGGATGGCTCTTTTCGGTCTCGTGGTTCACGCAGGAGTTTCACACGGAGGTCATTATGCGGCTTTTTTGAAGCACAGAAAGCAATGGAGGCTCTTTGACGACGATACAGTTCATCTTATTGATAAACCATCTGCATTGTGTTCTATGGCTTGGTACAAAAAAAACGTGGAATGAATGAGCTAAAAGACTTGACTGTTAATGAAAGAACAAAGATGTTGCTGTCCGTCTGTGTCGGTGATGCTCTTGGAGCTCCTCTTGAGTTTTTAAAGAGACTTCCTACGAGAGCTGAAATTCAAAATGCCCTGAAAATGAGGGGTGGTGGAATTATCGGGGTCGAGCCAGGTCAGGTGACTGACGATTCTGAGATGATGATTTGTCTGTACAATTCAATAATTGATGGAGAAGAAAATGCATTTGAATACTATAAAAAATGGATGAAATCAAAACCAATTGACATTGGAATAACAACTCGAAGAGCACTTTCAGGAATTGAACCAACCGAAGAGTCTCAGTCAAACGGGTCTCTCATGCGTTGTGCTCCAATAGGTTTTCTTTATAACGGCAAGTCTGACGATTTCATTGCACAAAAAGCAAGAGAGGATGCTTCTTTGACACATGCAAATACTACTGTACAAGATGCAACTGCGTGTTATTGTATAGCCCTTGCACATTCTCTCAACGGCCGGAACGGGTACATAGCTGCAATGAACTGGGTAAAAAATAAAGAGGTTCGAGACTGGCTATTGGAATCAACTGAAGATCTTCTCGTAGTTGGTTCAGATGGCTATGTTCGTTGGGGTTTTATAATGGCATTTTGGCATCTCCAACACAGTCATTCATTTGTAGATGCAATGATTGATACTATGAGTCGAGGAGGAGACACTGATACAAACTGTGCAATTGTCGCTGGTCTCGTGGCTACAAAATACCCAGCTCCAGAGTACATGATTGATGCAGTCGTAAATAGTGATTCTGGTAGACCATATTGGATTCATCCTAAATCATTATATCAAACATGTCACTAATCTTGTAAATCATATTAAATGTCTTGTGTCGATCATCTGGTGGTTCTACAATTTCCATTTCAATTTGATATTCAATTGGATTTTCAGAATCCATGTCATCTGCATCTCCAGAAACTTCTGTCAAATCAATTGACAGACCCTTTCTCAAAAATGAAAATCTCTTTCTGTGTTTTACACGTGTAAAATTTTCTTCGACATCTGCATCTCTGTCATATGGAATTTCAGATGAGACCCCCAGCCGTACATCAAAAGATGCTCCTTCAATTCCTTGATCATTCACGTAGACTCTTTTTTTGATGATGGCCGATTCAAGATCATCCGTCTTGTCATTCATCGTCACCCTTTTTGATGTCGATGGATCAATGTAGACTGTAGTCTCTTTTTCTGTTGCAGCTTCCCACGATTGATACTTTCTCAGACGTCGAAGAACCTTTTCAAACATCTCCTTTCCGACATTTGTGTCAAATTTTCCGCGATTCATCTTTCCAAAACGGAATTCAATTTCCGTATTGGGTTGATGAGAGTATTCATTAATTTTCTCTTCCCAAGAAGTAAACAAATGAGTCATTGCATCCATTTACAATACAAGTGACCATTTTTTTTAGACGTCGTTTGACTCGTATCTCTCTTCGACTGTGTCCACACCAAAGATAAACTTTTGAGTAGCGTACGCCTTGCCTCTGTATGTCATGCTCGTTGTTCTGACTTCGAGCTCGCGAGACGAGAATGGACCTGCGTACACATCCTCGTTGAACTTTGGAGCACCCAGAGTATTGAGAGAACAGTGCTCCTTGTACGAAGCAACAAATGCATTCTGAGGCATACACTTTTCTGGACCGTAGACTAGCTTTTCGCTGGCCAAAAAGTGCTGAAGTGGATTCGTCATTGTGGCCACTTGAGCCTGCACAGTCTTGAAGTACGCTGGAAGAACACTCCAAATGTCCTTGCTTGCATACTTACCCGAGTATTCGATGTAGGCTCGTACGCATTTACAGAGAATTCTTGGAATTTCTTCATCCAGTTTGTGCTCGAGCGTTGGATCTGGCTGAGCCACCTGTCTGGCAAAATTCCATGTTACAAGGCGTCGAAGAACTGATCCAGAATTGTCTCTGTAACTTGGGACTTCATTTCCAGCCAGAATTCCTGGAACATTCCAGGTCATGGACATGGCCTTTTCATTCTTTCGAGCGATGGACACATCCTCTCCAGAAACCATGGACTGAAACTCAGCCTGCTCGAGTGCAAGATCACCCTTGACCTCAGGACTAATGAACATGAAGCCATCATGAATAGACCATAGACCAAACTTTTTCTCAATATTGTTTGAGAGTGTTCTGACATCTTCTGGATCATAAAACTTTTTGCAAACCTTTGTGATGATTGTAGACTTGCCAGAGCCAGCGATACCCTTCAAAAACGGAATAACCTGCCACGAATCGTGTTCGTTTGTATCAAAACACAGCCTACCTATGAAGACATACATCCAGCTGCAGACTTCCTCTGAAAAGCGTTGGTAGTCTAGAATTGATTGGATGACTGGTGTGTCAATCTTTCGCCAGTCTTCAATTGCAATCGTCTCCTCTGGAAACTCTTGATCGAAAAACTTGCAACTGACAATTGTCGGATCAAGTGTCGTCCCGTGAGGATAGAATGTACATACGTACTTGTCAACCTTCCAGTCTTCTCCTACAAAGATGCCATTCTTGAACGACCACACGTGCCTATTCTTTTGAATTTCTGGAAACTGAATGTCTCTGCAGACTGACATGTGTGTCACTGTGTCTCTGACAATACTTCCCTTGCTCGTCAAGTTTTTCCACATGTCATACTTGTCCTCCTTTTGCGTGTAAAAATACACAAACTCTTTGATTTCCATTACTGGTTTCCATGCACGAGTCAAATGACCATCTGATGTTTCAATTTGCTTGCAGCACTGACCCTTGTACCGTTTCATTTTTTGGGTATACGTCTTGTTCAAAAGGTACAGGAGAAGATGCTGATACGGACTCGACTTGTCCTCATCCTCAGGACCGTTATCCAGCGTTTTGCAGCGAAAGAGTGACGAATCCATGTCACCCCCAGACGGTGTAACAGTCGGGCTGTTGATTCGTTCAAATGATCTGACGTACCGAAAAATGATTTCGTATGCATCGTCAGCAGTTTCAATCAATCTCATGAGACGAAATGAAATTCGAAACTCGTCACCATTTGTATCGATGGATGCATTATCCTTTACTCCGATTTCACTCGACCGATGGTACAACTCTGAAAAGAGATTCACCAGGCGGCGTTTTTGTTCATAGATTCGATCCAGGTCAACATTCTGAGGCATGCCATTCGAGTCAAGCTCATCCTCCCTGAAAAATTGTCTAAACCCATTTGTGAGAGGAGCAAACCTGTCGCCCTTGCAGGTTAGTCCCATCTTTTCTTCCAGCTCTCCAATAAATTGCTCAAGACGTTCTGGGGTAAGAGAGGTTACTTCAGAACGCAATACTTCCATTCGGATTTCATTTGCGTGCTTTTCCGTGTTTGTACGATCAATAATATGCATGGTATAAGAGCGCTATATTTTTTTATGCCTCATTCTTTGGTGCACAGCACTCGCACCGGTTGAAGCTGCTGATTGCCGTAAGTATTTTGATTGAAATCATATTGTGCTTCTCCAGGCTCTTTGCAATCAGGACGGCTGCATCCTTGAGTCCTGCGAGAGAAGTTGCAATTGTCTCACCATCCTCAGTACTGAGGAATGTTGCCAGGGCGTCAAATGGATCAACCATCTCCTCCTCGTCAAACTGATCAAGCTCTTCTGGGTCGGTCTCCATTTATTATAGACAAATAAAATGTGTATGCGTGGAATGACGCGGTTGAAATTATTTTCTTGGCTTACTGTAAAATGGCGGGTGGTCTTATGCAGTTAGTCGCTTACGGTGCTCAGGATGTCTATCTTACTGGTAACCCCAAGGTTACTTTTTTCCAGGCTGTGTACAAGCGTCACACCAACTTTGCCATGGAGCTGATCCAGCAGACAACCAACGGTACTCCATCCTCCAGCGGCCGTGTGTCCGTGACCATTGCCCGCAACGGTGACCTGGTTGGTAATATGCACATTGCACTGTCACCAGTTAATAATATATTGACTAGCAACAACAACTCCTACGACTCTAACTGGGTAGCTGAGCGTGCAATTGCAGCTGTTGAGCTGACCATTGGCGGCCAGCGCATTGACAAGCACTACCAGACCTGGTGGCGTCTGTACTCTGAGGTTTTCCTCGCCGAGTCTGACAAGTATGCATGGGCCAAGATGACCACCATGGCCAATCCAGGGGGTGGTACAACCGCGAACCAGAGTTCTGCCTCTAAGGTATACCTGCCTCTTCTCTTCTTCTTCAACCGCAACCCAGGCCTGTATCTGCCTCTGATTGCTCTCCAGTACCATGAGGTTCGCCTTGACTTTGATCTGACCAGCTATTACGCCAACTATTTCAGCACCAGCAGCGCTTTCGAGGTCTGGGCTAACTACATCTACCTGGATACAGAGGAGCGTCGCCGCTTCGCCCAGAAGGGTCACGAGTACCTGATTGAGCAGGTGCAGCACACTGGCGGTGACACACTCACGAGTGCTACTAGCGGCAATGAGGGCAATATCCAGCTTGTCCGCCTGAGCTTCAACCACCCAGTCAAGGAGCTCGTTTGGTGCTACACCAACTCAGCTGCATCAGCAACTGCCCAGCTTAACGCCATGTGGAACTTCTGCACTGGAACTGGAAACGTCAACGTTACCAGCAACGTTCAGCTCATTGCTTCTTCCAACAACTACCTATTGACCAACCAGACTGGCATACCAATTCTGCTGAATACAAACGGTCTGATATCAGCCGTATACACACCTGGCCTTGGCGCAGGCGGTACAAGCGGCAATTGCTATTGGGTAGAGGAGGGTAACCTTGTTGTGCCAACTACAACTACACAAGGTGTCGAAGTTGGTCCTCTCCACCTGTTCAAGGTTATCCTCAACGGCCAGGATCGCTTCAAGGAGCAGTCTGGCAAGTACTTCAACCAGGTCCAGCCATTCTACCACCACACCGGCACCCCCTACCCAGGTATCTACGTGTACTCATTCGCCCTGCAGCCAGAAGAGCACCAGCCAACCGGCACTTGCAACTTCTCCCGCATCGATAACGCACAGGTGTCTATCCAGCTCAAGTCCAACACTCAGGCAACCCTGCAGAAGCTCTTTGCAGTCAACTACAACATCCTGCGTATCCAGTCCGGCATGGGCGGCCTGGCCTTTTCCAATTGATCCTCCCATATCAAAATACAAAAAAAAGGGCTTCGGCCCCAAGAACGTTCAAGGTTCTTGAGGCTTAAAACTGTCAACTCATAGTTGGTATAGCATGGAAGAAGAATTGAAAAAGTGCTCTAACTGTAGCAGAGCTGCTCAACCAATTTCAGCTTTCATCAGTGTTAAAGGGAAGGAATGTTCAACATGCTTAAAATGTCGTGAAAAAGGAAAAAAACACGACTTTAAACCAGAAAGAAGAAAATATCACAATGACATTCAAAAAGAAAATGAATATTACAAGGTTTGGAGAGCAAAGCAATTGGAAGAAAGACCAGAAGAGTACAGAGAAAACAACAACAAGATACAGGCTCTATGGAAGGATAAAAATCCAGGATACATCGCAGGATGGTCACGAAAAAATGTAAACTCACGACTTAATTCAATAAAACAATCTGCACAAACACGAGGAATTGAATGGAATCTTGAAGATGAACAAGCAAAACTAATGATGACAACTGAGTGCATATATTGTAATCATATAGACTTGGAAGTACGTGTAAATGGAATAGATAGATTAGATTCTAGCAAAAGTTACACTATGGAAAACTGTCGTCCATGTTGTAAGAATTGCAATTACATGAAGGGAAGTTTAGACCCAATATCATTTATTCAAATATGTAAAAAAATTTCAGAGTGCTCAAAAGAATTCCCAGAAATTCAACAATGTCTTGAGCACAAGAAAACTAGGAAAACTATTCCTGAATAGTTTCCAGTGAAATTACTGGAAATTCATACCAATTAAGTTCTGAATTGAGTTCGTCACGATCATCTGGGAATGATCGCAGAATGCTAATGTCGATGAAATTCTTCATATCTTCTTCAGTTCCTAGAAAAACATGCTCTTGACGAATTCGTTCTGCTCGATTATCTGAGAGTCTCACGAGACCTGTAGCCTTTTCAAAACTCACCATAAGCTTTGAATCTACACAATCCTCCTCTTCACAATGAGATGCTACGAATGTATACGGTCGAAGATATGTCATTCTATACAACTTGTCCTCCTTTTGATTAAAAACCTTTTGACAAATCTCCATACCCTCCTTGTACTGAGAATCTGTGAGCTTCTCTTTTATAGAGTCCAAAAAGTTGGAGACATCGTGAGCCATTTATTTAAATTGATACAATTCTTTTATGCTTGTAAAATAAACTCTTTGACATTTGTTGGTTTTTTGCTGTAATCCTTACTGTACTCTTTAATCATTGTAGTTCCTTGTGTGTACAAGAATGCATTATAAAGAGCCAAAACAATTAGCGTCTCTTTGACATCAAATGGATGATGTCTTACTAGATACAATGGTTTTGCATGAATGAGAATGATTAACAGTGCCACTGCAGTAATTTTATAATCATACTCTTTTACGACAAAGAATGTACTCAGAATCAAATGAATTGCCAGGAGCAAAAGAGGTGAAAACTTTACTAGTTTTATCCACCATAATACAAAGACTGCAAAAACCCACAGACCAAATGATTTCATGCTATAATATACAATGAAAATTATTCAGTCTAGAACCTAAATGCATTATTCATGTAAATGGAACCATCGCATCTTCGTGCAAAGCTTGAGAAGAAACTTCTTGTATCGAACCGTCACATCCTTCGATGGAAACAACAGAATAAACCTCCGTTACATTTTATATACAGAGTTTTGTATTTTACATTTGAACCTCTGATGATGAAATATCCTGATTCGATACCACTTTTTGAAAAGACTATTCGTGTTTTGCACATTGTAATGAAGACTGGTATGAATGTTCCATTCCCAGACAACTTTTCAGAATACATGCATTCATTGTTTGATAATGTAATTGAAATGTACATGGCAATATTTTTCATTCCAATTAAAAATGTATGCAAACTGTAAATGCCAAAAGTCGAAAAGGCTAAAAAAAGCGTTCGATACTCTCCTTATACAGTCTCAAATGCAAGCAAGAAGACTGTTCAGCGGTACAAAGCCAAACAAGAAATGACAGCCATAATGTCTCTTTATAAAGCATCAGGTATCCCGATGAATATAATTCGTAGAATTGTACCAAAGGCTTAAACGTTTGATTCTCATTCAAAGTATACAACAGTGTCCGAGTTGGTCTAAGGAGCCAGACTTAAGATCTGGTGGCATTGCGCCGCGTGGGTTCGAACCCCACCTGTTGTACATTATCATTCAACGTACCCTGAATGATAATGTACGATGAACCTGAGGATTTCATTAGAAGCCTGGAGAAAAAGTCTAGAAAAAATCCATTGTTTCAGAATGTATACCTTCTCCCTGACGGAACTATCAAGTCAGAGGAGGTGCTCTTGATTTCCATTCAAAGAAAATGGAAGGAGAGTGCGTATAAACCAGGAGGGCTAATGTATCGAAAAATTCAAAAGAGGTTTAGAAACGCCGCTCAATTAAATTGATAATGTGGAGAGCTGTTCAAAATTCTCTTTGGGTTGAATGGAAAACAAAGGATCCGACTCTTACTGAAAGAGAATTGTGGAAAAAATACAAACACGAGTGGATTGAAGCATACCGTCCATTTGTAAAACAAAGAGACTTGCCAAATTGGCTTCTAAAAGCTTGACACATTTACATTGTAAAATGGTAGACCGTTCAGGGTTCTATGTAATTTCAGTCATTACAAATCCTATGCGCTACAAGCAGAGAACCAAGCTCTTTCTTGAGTTTATGGCTCGCATGCAAAACTACAAGGTACATCATGTAGTCGTTGAATGCGTTCACGGTGAACGTCCCTTTGAGGTTACACATTCTGGTAATCCATGGCACATTCAGCTTCGTACAAAGTCTGTAGTATGGATGAAGGAGAATTTGATTAACATTGCACTCAATCGTCTCCCTGCCAACTGGAAGTACGCTGCGTGGATTGACGGAGATGTCGATTTCGTAAACCCAAACTGGGTGGATGACACTATTCATGAGCTGCAGCATGCTCCGGTTGTTCAGCTGTTTGAGAATGCAATTGATCTCGGACCCAATCACGAGTTTCTTACAAAGTGGGAATCTTTTGCTTCATGTTACACAAAGGGAAAGCCATTCCGCGGTTCAAAGAAGGATGTCGGTCAGTACTCTGCAAAGGGAACCTACTGGCATTCAGGGTATGCATGGGCGGCAACACGTGAGGCTCTGAATGGTTTTGGAGGACTCATTGACTTTGCAATTGCAGGTGCAGGTGATCATCACATTGCCTGTTCCATAATCGGAAAAGCTTCACTTTCTATTCCACCAGATGTTCATCCAAATTACATCAAGATGATTCACGAATGGGAGGAGCGTGCAGTCCGTACCGCACACAAGCATCTTGGGTTTGTCAAAGGAACAATTGTTCACTATTGGCACGGGAAGAAGAGGGATCGACAGTACAAAGGTCGTTGGGACATTCTGAAAAAGTATCAGTATGACCCGACCCGTGACATTCACAGGGATACGAACGGACTCATAGTTCTTCATCCTTCACACACTGGCCTTCGAGACGACCTTCACAAGTATTTTCAGTCTCGAAACGAGGATAGCATTGATGTAGTTTAAAAACGTAAAGATAATGAATATAAATGAATTCTGTACCCGTAAGAGTACTCTACAAAGGCAATAAATATGAAGTCCTGAAAGTCCTAACAGACGAATATATTCTTCTAGGACTCACAAGAGAGTTTAATGTAAAAAAAGTTGATTGTACCATATTGTCCACGCATCTAAAGTTTTCACCCAAGATGTAATTGAGGGGAGTGTCCCCTTGCTCCTGTGGCCTAATTGGTTAAGGCGTCAGACTGTTAATCTGTAGATTGTGAGTTCAAGTCTCACCGGGAGCGTATTTCTTCATTTATAAAGAATACAATTGTCTTTTTTTAAATGAAGAAAGCACAAATACCTCGTGCTCTTCGTGAGCAAGTTTGGGTAACCTTTATTGGTAAAAAATTTGAGCACAAGTGTCTTGTTACGTGGTGTGAGAATACAATAACTGTATTTAATTTTGAAGCTGGTCACATGATACCAGAAAGTAAAGGTGGGACGTTGAGCATAGATAATCTCAGACCCATTTGTTCCAAGTGCAACAAGTCTATGGGGAATTCGTACACAATTGACGAGTTTTCAAAGATTAGTAAGAGAACGACGCATCTCTGGGAGTGTTTCAAGTATTCAGGATGCACGTGAGAATCGAACGTGTTCAGGTTTTATGTTTTTTCTCATATACCTGAAGAGGATTTTGTTTGGAAAGTTGGTTCGCATCCACCGAAGCCAATACTTTAGTTCCTTTGGGTTAATGTTTGCACCAGTATAACTCTTAATCATTCCCAGGACAGTCGTCGGATTTAGATGGACAAGTCCTTTATCTATAACAATGTGAGGCTTTTTCAGAGTTTCGTTGAAGATTATATTTTTCCCCTTTCCGGGCGTTGGTCTGTTTGGAGAGCGAGTCGTAATCTTTCTGCCGACAGCGGCTGGCAGTGGTTTCAATGCGTACATTCCACGTATGAGTCCAAGTCGAAAGTTGTTCAGGTAGCCAAGGCGATTTTCAGTGTAGGCAGTCTTTGGTTCCTTCTTCTTTTCTTTAATCGCCTCTTCAGTTGCTAGCATTTGTTCGAGAAGTTTTTCATGGGCACTATTCTTTTGAAGATTTGTGAGATTTGAAACGTTAATGTTTCCACCAGCTTGTATTCTCGTCATCATTGTATTCAAAAGATTCGTCTGAAGAAGATTCTTAGCTTGTTGATATCTGGTTCCAAAGAGTCGAAACTTGTGAGGAGCATTCGCAGAGTTGGCTCGGACTGCATGGCCATTCAGACGCACGTAAAAGAGTTCACCCTGTGCATTTTTAAAGAGTTTGGCGGTACTTCCAGGTATTTTATATGCATTGATTGACAAGTTTGTTCGTTTGAGATGTGCAGGTGGCTGGCCATTTAAAGTGTTTGAGATGTATGGTAAATTTTTGGTATTGATGAAATTTTTCGCCTTGACAAGAATTCGTTCCACCTTGTTCCAAGGAAGACTAGGGCGAGTACCACCAGGTGTTCTTATTTGACCTTGTTTTCCTACAGTGTATTTTTTTCCATTCAAATTAACATCCATTACTATATATTCAGAAAATATAATACCCCCATCATGACTGTTGACGCAGAACGGGCACGTGAGTTCCTGAAACAAAATGGAAATCTACTTAAAAAGTATTGGAATAGTAATATAAATGATAGATGATGTAGATATTGTGATTGTAGGCGCTGGACTCAGTGGGTGTATATTCGCGGAGCAGGCAGCAGCAAGAATGGGTTTAACCAGTTTAATAATTGAAAAGAGAGATCACATCGGGGGAAATTGTTATGACTATCTTCACGAAAAAGGATTCTTGGTTAGTAAATATGGTATTCATATATTTCACACTGATAATCAGAGAGTATGGGAGTATATGAACAAATGGTCAGAATGGATACCATATGAGCATAAGGGTAAGGCGTTTGTGAATGGAAAGATTGTACCTGTGCCTCCTAACCAAGAAACTGTAAATACACTGTTTAATGCCAATGTTAATAATGAAGAAGAAATGGAGTCATGGTTAAACGCTCGGCGCGTAATTCACGAACACGTGAAAAATGGAGAGGACGTGATTTTGACAAAAGCTGGCAAAGAATTATATGATGCAATTTTTAAGTTTTACACTTATAAACAGTGGGGCAAGTGGCCAGTTGAGATGGATCCTAGCGTATTATTGCGTATTCCGATCCGACTTGACAACGATGACAGGTATTTCAAAGACAAGTGGCAGATGGTTCCAAAGTATGGCTACACTGAAATGTTCAAGAATTTACTAAACAATAAAAAAATACACGTTATGCTAGATACGGATTTCTTTTCTGTCAGGAACTCTTTACCTAAACACAAACTATTAGTATTCACGGGCCCTATCGATATGTATTATTCATCGACTGGGCTTCCTCCCCTTGAGTACAGATCTTTAATTTTTAAAGAAGAGTACCACGAGACTGGAGATGACTATTATCAAGTAGGGCCTCATGTGAATCATCCATACATGGAAGTGGACTATACACGGATAATAGAGTATAAGCATATCCCTAACCAGCCAGAGGGTCTGAAGAATACAATTATTGTCAAGGAATATTCAAGTGACACTGGTGAACCCTATTATCCTGTACCTACTCCTAGAAACATGGAAATTTACGAAAATTATAGACAACTTGCCATTAAGGAAACTGATATACTCTTTGTCGGACGTCTCGCATCTTATAAATATTTCAATATGGATCAGGCCGTGCTGAATGCATTAGAAGAATTTGACAGTTACTTCCACCCTAAACAAGAAGTTTACCCACCGCACTCGTGATCTCTTGAATGAACGAGTAATTAACTATGTCGGCATCATTCATAGGCTCTTCTTGAAATATGATAGAATTTTTGGTTATGTCATCAACCACGGGAACTTCGCCCTCAATAATTTCATTCGTAAGTTGATTGAAAATATCGGCCATTTGCCCCTTCAAGTGTGTTCTCTCTACAATTTCCAAAAGCTCTTGCTTTGATGGAATCTTTTTCTTATATTTTAAGAATATATCAAATACTTGAATCTCTAGTATCTTCTTACTATATGAAAGAATGCGATGAGTATCAAAACAACTATTTTTGTTTTCGATATAGAATAACGAGTCATATTGTACATTATAAGGTTTTGTAACATCACAGTACCCGCGTCCCGTCATGAATTTAGCATCTCTTTGAAACTTGCGCAAGTTTCCTGTATTGTGGAAATGCGCATGACCAATAGATATACGGGTCAGCGTCGGGTCAGTCCCTGGAATTGAGTGAACATATCCCCCATGATTTCCTTCATCAATGTACCCGAATGCTTCGCTGCGATAAATCCTCTTTTCATTAAATAAATTTTTATCAGTTGTGAGTTGAAATTTGGTGAGTTCCCGTGCCGGGTATATAGTAGTAAAAGGCGCAGACATTGTTGTGAGGCATTCGCTTATTCCAAAATATGTTAAATGTTTTGGCAATTTCCGGAAAACTTCCAGTATAGCTTCGGGATCTCCAGGATCTGAACCAAACTCACGCTCAACCGCTGAATATATAAACTCGTCACTGTCCAGGGGAACTATAAATTCGTACATGTGTTTGTACATATGAATATACTTGTTCATGTAATTGCCGTGCTGATAAGGACCAGGTTCTGAAAAAACGCGAAGTCCAAGTGGGATATACTTTTGATAGACACTGTGGACCGCTGGATCCGTGCTACCGTTATCTATTATATAGATGTTATTGTATCCAACAATTCTCTGATGATAACAGATGTAATCTTCAATGATCTCTCCGTCGTTCTTCGTCACACAGAATATACCAATCATGTATTTTACAATATTTATTCTTTTAAGTAGCACGTAATTTTTTAAGTTAAAAAGTATGATAAAACTCAATCTTGGGCGTTGGAATCGACACATTAAAGATTACATAAATAAAGGACCTGCAGACGTTCCGTATGATGACAGCTCAGTAGATGAAATTTACGCATCACATGTTCTCGAACATTTTGGTCGTCATGAATTTATGGATGTTCTCAAAGAATGGAATAGAGTTCTTATTTGACCTTGTTTTCCTACAGTGTATTTTTTTCCATTCAAATTAACATCCATTACTATATATTCAGAAAATATAACTCTCTCTGGAACTGAGCTAAGTCTCTGCAGAACGGGCACGTGAAAAATGGACATCTTCTTAAAAAGACTAGTCATTTTTTTAATAAGATGAAGGTTTCGGGAACTCCTGATGAAATTTATAATATAATGGAGGCTTCATTCAGAAACATGTTTCGAAGAATTCATCCAAATATGCTCAAAGGAAAATCGTGTGAGTGGTGCAATACTACAGAAAACCTCAATCGATGTCATGCAAATAAAACGAGACCACAAATTGCACACGAAGCAATTGCAAGTGTCCAAGAAGTTGACGGAATGAAATCATGGTCTGATATAATGGCTAGTTTCGTCGCACTTCACGAACACGAGCCTGTTAAGATCCTCTGTCAGAGCTGCCACCGTGCATTCGACAAGTCTTAAAAGAATCACTCGTATACTAATAAAATGCAGATCCATACTCTCATTCTCAAGGTTGATGAAGCCAAGGCTCGTCTCAAGGAGCTCAACGCAGAGCTCAAGGCAAACCTGGAGGATACTAGTGTGTACAAGGATGTCCTTCAGGCAACAATGGAGGACAAGCGATACAATGTAACTGAGAAGATGGCTTCTTCTCACGCGCTCAAGGTTGCTCTCGAACATTTTAGACCTAAGGATGAGTAACTCTACTGGGGTATATGTACGTACATCAGCCCATGTACACCTATCTAGGGAACAAACGTAAATTACTTGACGGTATTCTAGATGGTGTCAATGATGTAAAAAAGATTTTAAAGAAGAATTCACTCAAGCTCATGGATGGCTTTACAGGGTCTACTGTTGTTGCTAGATCCTTTGTAGAACATGCAGAAGTTCTTTATTCTAATGACATTGAGCTTTATTCACACATTGCAGCAAATTGTTTTCTGAAACGTCCGACGCCTGATCAACAAATTGAAATAAAGCGTCACATTGACTTTATGAATTCAATGACTGAATTCACCCCTGGAATAATTACTGAAATGTATGCACCTGCAGATACTAGTAACATTCAACGAGGGGAAAGATGTTTCTTTACCCGTGAAAATGCACTCAGAATAGATACATGGAGAAGCTACATTGATACAATTGATCCTGAGCTCAAAGACTGGTGCCTGGCGCCCATACTCGTTACAATGTCTATTCACTGTAATGGGTTGGGTCATTTTAGGGCTTTTATAAAGGACAAGGATGACACTGGAAGTTTCAAGGCTGGAAAGCGTGTCACTGAACCACTTGTTCTGACGGTGCCTGTGTGGCATGAATCAAATGCATCAATTATAAATTATAATGAATCAATAAATGATTTAATTTCTAGAATGAATGATGATTCAATTGATTTAATTTATTATGATCCTCCTTATAATCAACATGAGTATGGATCATTTTATTTTCTTTTAAACATTGTTGCTACAAACAAAAAGCCTACAAATATCAATGAGGTGACTGGACTTCCAAAGGTGCGCACAAAGTCTGATTACAACTCAAAGGTTCGTGTTCTCAAGGCATTTGAGGATTTACTTTCAGAGTCGACTCGAGTTTCAAAGTATGTCCTGATTTCGTACAGTGACGATGGCTTTGTCAAGGAGGATGACTGGAAGAGAATACTTGAAAAGTACAAGTACAGAAAGTACGTAAAAACATACAAGCGATACACTGGCAGAGGAACTGCAACTGGTGAAGGGAAAAATGACGTTCAAGAAATTTTATTCCTCATCAGTCTTCATTTTCCTCTCCAAGACTGTGAGACAGCACATACCTAGGAGAATTGTCATTCCTGCAAACACACAAAATCCCATGAACTCAGCTTGCATTTAATCATTAATAGTATGTTGACTCTAAGAAGATGTTCATTTGATTGACATGCCAACGAGATTTATAGAATGCATAGTCTGCATTCGGAGCCTTAATGTCTTCGACTGTGACATGTGGTCCATATTTAACATTCCATAAATCTCTCTTCTTCTTTTCAATTATAAAATCCAAGAGTTCAGTTTCTTCCAAAATCTTTTTTGGGTCATCTCCTTCCACTGCAATTGAGACATTTGATCCAGGTCTTGTGAATACTGTTACTACTGGCCAACAGCATGTTCTTGCTTTCATCTTAAGTTACAAGTTGACGTAGTGTTTATGCGCGAGTTCACATACTTCATGTATAGTACTAGACTCTGAGAAATGCACTGCAGTCCAGTGTTTCAGGGTCTTCGCAGGCTCGAGATTACACAGGGAATCGTCAATGTACAAGTATTTACTGTTTTTTTCAAGGACTGCATAGGCCCTTGGGTCTGGTTTGAGATACCCACCCTTTGGAGCTATGTTTACTTCGTCACTAATTGCCAATGCAACTGGTGTTGCCCACATTTTTGGTGAATTTGTAAAGAGGGAAATGTCCCAGTTGTACCTGAAAAGAGAATGAATCTCCTTGGCCTCGAGTTGGAATTCTGTTCCGTGAATAACCTCAGACAGATGTTCTAGGAGGAGTCTATCATAGACTAGTCTGTTGAAATCAGACGTGTCAATCTTGTACTCTTTGTACAGACCAACGGCTGTGTGACCATGCTTGCGGTAAAACTGTTCTGGATCCTTGCAATCGGGGAGTTTTTTTTGCACGTACCGATTACAATTTGTATTTACGTGGTTTTGCAAATTCTTGTCACGCAACAGAACACCGTCAATGTCAAGCAAAAGTGTCTTGAGCATATTACTTTAATTGTACTATTTTTTTAGGTTTGAACGTGTCGATTTTGCAGATTTCAGTACGTAGTTTGGAAGACCTCCTCCAGGTAAGGGTGTGTAAAGTCTTTTGATGTAGAATCTCTGAATCTTTTTGGCGGCTGTACGTTCTTTGATTACTTTTGGTAAAAGATGTCTAATTTGATGAAATTTAGCAGCTACAAGGTTTCCAATTTTATTTATATATTCTCTAGTATCCCATTTTGTTATATGTGGATATTTGTTTTCATATTTATTTAATTCATTGTTAAAAATTTTAAACGCCTTGTTTGTTTCGTTTCTAGGTGTAATTAGAACTGTATAATTCATCACTTTTCTGTAGTAATCTTCAGCCGCTCTCTTGAGAGGTGCAGTATTTGTATTTTTCATAGAATTTGGAACAATAGCAAGAGGCATCTATATAAACATTAAACATTATATTCAAATAATGGATTCAGATCGTCTGAGAGAAGCTGCTGCAATGTTCCATAAACTTCCTTCGGCTCCACCGCCTCCACCGCCTCCTCCAGAGCCTGAGAAGAAAGAGTCTAGAATGAAAGTTTTTATGAAGCGTTTATTTTCATTGGAATAAATTATTTGTTTACAATAGAATGGCAAGTATATGTCCAACAGTTTTTGGTCCTTATTTTTGGTCAGTAGTTCACATGTCCTGTTTGAGCGCAGGGCTCGATGTTTCTGACGAAAAGGCGGCATCACTTTCACAGTTTTTTGATTCCATGCCAGGTGTTCTTCCATGCAAACAATGTGGGAAGCATCTCAAGGAAAATCTATCAATGTTTCCATTTGATCGGTCAGATCCATTTCGTTGGTCAGTAGATCTTCACAATCTCGTCAATTCGCAGCTCAACAAGCCCGAGATTGACTATGACAAGGCGTTTCGGTACTGGTCTGCACGGTGTTCAGGTGGTCCTTCACATCAAAATATGGTACTCATTTTGATTGCAATTCTTGTCATTCTGTTTGTACTGTACAAATTTAAATCTTAGACTTTATCAATGGAACCAGTGCCCGGCACATCAATTTGGAAAAACTCTAAAACAGGTAAATACTATAAAGTAACGAATAAAGGAAAGCTGGCCAAGGTTGGCAATTCAGAGCTAGTTGGAAATAAACCACTTTATGAAATAATTGGAAAAAACACTGGAAAACTTAGTGCGGCTGGCTTGAAAATTTACAAGACAAATTCAAACAATTTATTTGTTGTTAAAAACGGTGTTATAAAAAAGTCTTTTTTAGGAAAGACGAAGATTAAGACCAACCCAGTAGTAAACACAAGTTACAAAATACCCAATGGACACGTAAACACTGGGCACGTAACGACAACCGGTTTAAAGGTTTACAAAAACACTTACAATCGGTTGTATGTCGTGAAAAATGGGATTATAAAGAGGACATTTCCCGGAAAAAAGGCTCTTGAGACTCCTAAACTTGTTCCTATAGTTAAGCCAAGTGCAAGTCACATTGCTGCTGTGAATACAGCCTATGTTGAAAAGCTCAAAAAGTTTTCAGAAAAGCTAAAAGAACTGAAGAACATTGAAGGGCCAAATAATAATAAAAACTTTGCTCCTCTTGCGTACATGCTAAGAACAAATACAATGATTTATAAATATACAACACTCAAAGGATTCAAGGCTACTGTGTTGTCATCTTCTGGGTGGAAAGAATCTCTTGTGAATGGTCCTCCAAAGTTTATATATGAGACACAATCAGTCACAGTTCCTTATACTCAGTATCTTCTTCATAAACAGTTATTGTTCAAGTATGGCAGAAATATCAATTCGATGAATAATATGCGTCTTTCTGACATTATAGACACAAAATGGATGATTCAACAAGATGCATACATTCGGAGTCTTACACTGAGACAACTTTTCACGGTATTTGGTTTTTCTCGAAGCGGAGATAAATGGGCTCACGCATATCTTGATCGAACATTCAATATTAATCGATTTACATTTCATCAAGACACTTATTTTGCAATGTTTTTCCAGGCTCGTGAATTCTATAAGATTAATACGGGTTCTATTGAACAGGATTATGAAATTGTATGCAGAATGATCAAGGCAGAGAAGAGGATGAAGGCTTTTGAGACTATAATTAGTATGTTTATAAATGAATTAAATGATATAATTAAAAAGTCTCCATCAGTTACTCGTACATTCATTACATTTCGAGGAGTAGAAGATGACAGGTACATGTCAGGTGCAGTCGACAATACGTACACAACAGAACGATTTTGTTCAACAAGTGTAAGTGGAGATGTAGGTCATTACTTTTCAAGAGGACATGCTCTTCAAAGAATAACTATATTGAAAGGATCAAAGTGCCTGATGATGTTTGGTCTTTCAACATTTCAGAATGAACTTGAAATTTTACTTCCACGTGGTTCAACGTACAGGATTACTCAAAAGAGGAGTAATGTTACTAATGTAGCTGGGAATGTAAAACCAGGCACTGCAGAATACGGGAAACGCGTTAACCAGTTGGTAGACATTGTACTCCTAGGAACTGTCCAGGTAAAGAACACAAACTAAATGATTACAATGACTACTAATCAACTTTTTGAAAAGATTAAACCTTTTCTGATTGATGATTACAATTCTGTTGCGTACAAATCTGGAATGATTCTTGAAGATTATCTAGAACTCCGAATGCATGAAATGGAATGCATGGAACTTCGATTTCCAGGAATGTCAGACTATTATCTTCGTAAGATGAATCGATTTGGTATTTTCACCAAAGTTTTAGGTGTATCATTCCTAGTCCTTAATTTAATAAAGTCTCATAGGTGAAGCAGGTTTTCTGGTACCTATGGCTTCTTGTAAAGGTTTTATTACTCGAACGTATCCTATGTAGCTTACAATGAATGAAATTACAAGGACGAGTATGACCCACCGACCCCACGCCTTTGTTTCTGGGGGAGGTTTAGGTGGAGGAGGCGCGTGTTTCAATGCATCTACTATTCTGTCAAGTTCAACATTAAGTAGTGGTGGAGGCGGAGGATCTGGTTTTATAAAGATACACTTGAATCGAAGAGTAAATGCATTATTATCAAAGTTATTGAAATTTAAAAGCTGACCATTTTTGTCAATCCACCGTACAGTGAGCCTGTCAAGTTTCACTATAGGGTAATCGTATTCAACGTATTGCTTGTAATCACTCGTCTCTTTGTAGTTTTTGACGTATCCTCCAGGGACGTCCATTGGAATCATTCCAAATGAACTTCTGATTGAAGATCCTTCTGTTGTTCCGTTGATCAACTTTTTTGCATCAAGGACACTTGTTGTCCTAAATTCCTGAATGTCGAGAAAAACGTATTCATTTATTGACAAGTTGACAATTGTATCAGACAGTGCAATGTAGGTTGAACTGTATACTGGATCTTTGGCATACACTGGGTTTAAAGACGCACGACTTGAAGAAAGAGACGAGCGTGTAATTCCGAGGGTTGCTCGAGCTTCAGCTGAATTTGGGGTGACTGTAAATGCACTTACATTTGAGAATAAAAACTTCCCTTGGTCAGATAGATAGACTACATTTAGGAACCCACCTGAAGAACTTGTAATTGCCGATGCAAGTCCTTCCGCTGAATAATACCCTGGTAGAATTGAAATTGAATTGATAAAATTGGATCCATTGTTCACATTGAACATTGTATTTGGGACTTTTGCAGCAACGAGATCTATTCGGACTATATTCTTTACAGGATTTGTCAAGTACAATGTGTATGCATTTCCACTTGGATAAAGATTAGAGTCTCTGTTTGTAGAGTCTGCATATACATATTTAATAACCTGTGAGTCATCCATCTACTACTGTTTGAGATAAAAAATGAAGATTGAATTTGACATTGAATCACTGCTTCTGCAAGCAAAGGATGAGAATGGCTACATAATCAAAAGATGGACATTTACAGATTTTGAAGAAGTTTTAGGCTATGAGATTACTCATTCTACGTACTACATAATGGCGACGTACATTAAGAATAATTGGCACGAAAATTCCAACAACCTTATTGACAGGGCAATAGACTATTATTTTGCACTTGAACAAGATGAAATTTACAAGATGAAGGAAAAACTATTTGAGGATGTCAAAGTTTTACTTAAACTTAAGACTGAGTATTATAATCAAATTTTATCAGAATTTATTCCAACTGGATAATTTCAGATACAAAATCCCAGATGAGTTTCATTCTTTTGGATGCTCTAATGAATTGAATGTAAAAGATTTTCATGTAAATCCCAAATTAATTGAATTGTAGAATAACATCAATGATTGCTCCAGATTGTCTGATGAATTTAATTAAATCATCATATAAAATAATCAATTGTTTATAATTTAGATGGATTGTAATGATGAAATCAAATCCATGATTGCTGAACGAATGGAAAAAGGCAAGAAAGAGTACGGCCACGGATTGATTCAAAACTCTGGGTACGACTGGGTCAAGGAGGCTCTCGAGGAGGCGCTTGACTTGTCAATTTATCTGTCTGCAAAACTCATTGAAATTAAAAATATGCAGAATAAATAAATGAATCTCCCTTATGACATTCTTCGTGAAATTGCATCAAAGGATCCTCAGGTTCGAAAGGAAATGTCTCGCGCGATAAGTAGTTACAAGAGGACTACTATGCCAATTGGCCTTGCAGTCACAAAGGTTGGATCAAAAATAATAAGTCCAAACCGCCGAGTTATCAACAGAAGTACTATGAAAAAACAAAAGAAGGAGCCATTTGCATCTGTACTGAGACGTCCAGTGAATGCAGGTGTTCCGGTTGCCTTGAAGAATAAAAATTGGAAATTCTATACATCAGCTCGAATGTGGCCAAGCAATGTTCCTACAGTAGTATTCTACAATTCTAAGAATGGCCAGGGATTTATGATTAATAAAAAGACGGGTGCACGAAAACCAACTCAAGGGCGATTTAATTTCATTCAAAACAGACCAAAGGAGTCACGAAAATCAACTGATACATATCAAGCCTATCTAAAGAGGGCAAATAAAGCAAAACGAATTTTTGAGGGTCAGGAATCACGAATCAAAAAGAAGAATCTTATAAACGCAAATGTAAAAGTTTTTTTGAATACGGGGAACAAGAGTGTCTTGGACAAATGGACAATCCCGGATCTCGTATGGTGGTCAAAGCATACATCGTGGGCAAACGGACACTATGTAAAACGTGGAGTTAAATGGACTCACGAGGGTGGAATAAACGTGACGAGAAACTCACTCCTTGAGGACATTCAGATTTTAAATAGCATGCGTAATTAAATGTAGCAATATTATTGGTCGTAGAAGCAGTGTACTCAACGGGTACCTAAGAATACGGGGAGTGACTCTGAATAACATTTTTACTCCAAACGAGAAACGGATGATCAAATAATCTTTATATATAATAACATGGATGATTGTCTTCCACTTGGAAAATTACCATTTCCGTTGACAGCCGAGTCTATAAGACTCAATGCACATTATATTCTTGACATTTATAGCGTCGAGGATATATTTTGTCGGATGGAAGCTGACAGTTTTAATCTTGGCACTTGAATACATAATTTCAATAATTGTAAAGTACATGTTTTTACAGAAAAACTTTAAGCAAACATCAGAAGTATCTGAAGGGGATGTAATAATAGTGTGTCGAGGAGGAATTGCAGGTGAAGCTTCCGACTTGGCAGAGTTTTTCATGTATCACATATATGGACTTTTATATACAGGAACAATTTACGGTCACGTGGGTCAAGTTTTCAAGGATTATGATGGACAACTGAAAGTTGCAGATGTACGATTCAACAAGAAACACGAAAACTCGAATAGGCACTACATAGACACAGTCCCAGACTTTATAAACAATTATGAAGGGAAACATTACATAGTAAAACGCGATTTAACGTATGATGAAAATATGAGACTTACAAAGGCTGTTCATTTAATTGCTGAAAATACAGGACACTGTACAGACTGTTTTAATCCTATTCGACTAGCAAAAGTTCCAAATAAAGACGCATCACCTGTTGAAATTCTTGAATTTGGAAAGGAGTATGGGTTTGGGTGTGCAGAAAACATAAACTTTATTCAGAGAATTGCAGGCGTGAGTAAAATTGATGACCGTTTTGTTCTTCCTCATCACTTTTCACGCAACGAAAATGTTTTAAACTTAAGAAAATACACCAATAAATTACATGATTGATATCAGAAATTATGACATTGTATATCTTCACGGTCCTCATCGACCTGAGCGTCGTGAGCATATGGAAGAAATGTTAAAAAAAGTCGGACTTCAAGGTGAATGTCATGTAGGGTATTGTGACAAGGGTCGTCAAAGTGGAGTTCTTGGTCTTATAGACATATTTAAAAAACGGTTAGAAGGAGAATTTAAGCCATTTATTTATCTTGAGGATGACTGTAATACAACTCCGTGGTTCCGTTATTGTATAGACATACCTGAAGACGCTGATAGTGTATACTTGGGCATAAGTAAATGGAGCATGCATCCTCATTATGACAAGGCAATTATAGCCTACCAAGGAGGTTGTCTGAATCAGTATCAAGATGTTGTAAAACTTGTAAATATGCTTTCAAATCACGCTATTCTTTTCATTACACGGGAATGGACAGAGTCATGTCTCAATTCATATAAAAAAACAGCCACTTTGGTTTCACCTGATTCTTATGACATACTACAATCAAGACTCATGCCATCTTTTAACGTCTATGCTCTAAAAAAACCTCTTTTTTATCAAGACGCAAAGTTAGGAGGTCAAGAAGAACCCACCCTTATTCAATTTGCGTAGAGATTGACTCTTTATTCACAATTTTTTCTGTTCCGCACTCTCATGATGTCCACTTACCTAGTCGAAATAATTTTAATCTAAGAATAAAAATGTTACTCTTTTTATGACCTTGACAAAACGGCTAGTTACTTGTTGCAATGGAGATGTGCATAATCTTAAAAACTGGATTCATCTTATAGATTTTCCTTTTATAATATATCACAAATCTGATGCGTTACAAAAAGGTGAATATAATAAAATTAATAATTTTGAAACTGTTATACCAAATTATGGTAGATGTGAATATGCATTTCTTCTTCATATAATAAATAATTATGACACTTTAGATGACGTAACTATTTTTACAAAGTCTAATTGGGAGTATGAACATCTTGATTTGTTTGGTGTTATACAGCGTTCTCCTTTTTATGACTATGTAAATGGAGGTAATCATAGAATTTATCAGATTTGGAGAAAAGACGCATCAAGAACAAATATACCATTAGGATGGCCCGAAAAGAACATTGAACAATATTATGAACCCGCTGGAAAGGGTATTGGCGCTTACGAGATGTACGACATGATTTTCCCTAAAGATATTTCTAGACCAGATGTGATAAAAGGTGTTGGGCATGGCCCATGTATAAGTGTAAAAAAAGAGATTATTCGAAGGTGGCCAATTTCAGTTTATAAAAATATGCTTGATATGTTTCATATTGATATTAACTCGATCAATCCTGCGGACGAATCCAGTGTAAAAAATTCTCCTTATTTTCATAACGAATGGATAAGATTCTTTCCTGTATTTTTTACTCATAATCTGGAGTGTACAAAAAGTTTTTATTGAGTAAACCCTACACACCCTCCGCTAACAAATAAAGATAAAGAGGATTTGTAAATATATGGATAATTTTCTAATATAACTTTACCATAAAGGGTTTTTCCCACATTCGCATCTTCGTATCTATTATCAGATGGATCCATTTGGGATGATAGTATTGATATAGATTTTGCATCCAAAATATATAATGGACCCCCACAATAATCGTGATTTAACAATACAGGACCCCTATTATTCAGTTCGAATCTTTCACACCCAAATGAAACATATGGCTTTGCAGAAACATTAACTAGTTTTCCTAGATAATTGGAGCCGTTTTTAACCATTCTAGAGATAATAGTATCGAGTAGGTCTGTATTTACTATCACGTTGTCATCGGACTTTATGAGTATGTCCGGCTTAATTACAGAATTTATAAATTTAAAACCCTGAAACATCTTAAATGGTAACCCGTCATAGTCATCTCTCGCCTTTACACATAAGCGCCTCGTCTGCTCATTCCATACGTAATCATCTTCTTGATCGGGATTTGCAGTCATTATAGCATACTCATAACCAGACTTTTTCAGCCACAAGTTTTCAAGGATATTTCCATCGTATTTTTTACAAGACATGACGATAACGAATACGCGCAGCATGTATAAAATCATACATCTATACCTTTAGATGAAACTATAGAATCATATATTGGGCCATTCGGTCCGAACCAATTTTTAGGATATATAAGAGTGGCACTTTCATTTTCTCGTAAATACCAAGACCACAAAGAGAATGTAGAATTTGCTATTATAAAAGCATCACAAAAAGACATGAGAATAATTGATGACAGAGGATCTCTTTCCTTTACAAAAACACAATTCTTCCCAGACCATATATTCCAGTCTGATATCTCATCAGTATCTTCTGCGAATATTAACAATCTATCAAATCGTTCTAGCTTTTCAAGAGAATTTTTGTAGTATTCTTCATCCAATATAGTGTGTATATCTGGTCTGAGTTTATAATCACCCCTGCGTATATGAACCATCACTGTTAGACCCTGTTTGATGTTTTCATATACTTTTTTCTGTTGAGTAACCAAACTCTCTATGTTATTAAATAGGTTTTTCTTGATTTCTGGCATATATTCTTCAAAATATTTATATGATTGGAAGTATCCTCGAAACAAAGTTGATCTGGGGAGTATGGGTAAGTGAATAAAACTTAGGTCATTATAAGGTTCTTGAAAAACTACCGGTCTTAATTTGACTAATTCATCATTTCCTATGAAGTTTTTATTCGTAAATAAATTCTCATAGGCTGATATGTTGGGTCGGTCTTCCTTCGTTGAAATCTCTCCCGTATAAATTAAAAACTTGCAATTATTTTTTTTAGCAAGAGAATATATAAAAGCGTATCCAAAGAGTATATTTCCTAGACCGCCGGTCGGCCAAAGAATGACGTTGTCCATTTAAAAAGAAACACAGTTAATCTTTAAATGGACAGTGTCCCTGGAATAATACTAATCACCTCTTGTCACAAGCACCTGAGTGATAGGGTAAGAGAGCTGCACGTTCCTGAAAAGATTTATTGCGGCTGGCCAGTAATCATAGTCGTAGGAGACCCCAATTTGTCTGATGAGTACACATGGCGCCCTGATGGCATACTTGTTGTCCGATGCGAAGATTCCTATTATCACCTACTCAAAAAGATATATCGCACAATTGAAATAGTACTAACGTGGTATAATGTAGAACAAGGTGCGCTCGTATGCGGAGACGATATTATATTCAACTTTTCTGCTCTTGAAAAATTTTTAAAAGACCCTAATAAAGGTGACTATATAGGACGCGTTTCTGTAAAATCTGGATCACTTAAAAAATATGATCCGTTTGAAGTTGATTATTTTAACACACATAGGGATGATGCTAACAATCCCTTGAATGGCATCTATGGTGTTGATATTTCAAAATTTGATATTCTTCCTAATGTAACAAATATTTCTGGAAATATACGTTATGTGTCTATGAAATCTATAAAAGCAATGATTGATTTTATGACGGATATAAACTGGAACTGTTTTCATTATAACGAGAAGTATGGTTACATCTCCATTTGTGAAGACCTGGGTACGGGGGCTATACTATGCGAAAAAGATATTTTTCCGGAATGGTATGATCTTGATGCTCCAAATATTGATGAACTGACATCAGGGGAGTGGGTAGGTCACACGACAAATAAATATAAATGATCCGATGAGACCAGAACATTCATTTTTAAATAAACAAATAAGACGTGCAACTATAAATGCAGTCGAGGGAAGTTGACATATGCATTGTGACTTTCAACAGGAAAGAAAGTCTTGTAAATATAATCAAGGCTCTTGAGAAGCAGACGAATCAAAACTTCAACCTCATAATAAATGACGACGGAAGTAAGTGATTTTGAAATGTTTGTTTCAAAAATAAATGAAGATTTTCAAGTATGGGTACTTCCTCACATCATATAATCTAGTTGCGGACACAGAAGATGATTTTAATACAGGAGAGTGGGTAGGATTTACGACAAATCGTTACAAGTAGCCCAGAAGAGGGGTACAACACCCCGCTTTAGCTGCCGATTATGGATTGTTTGCGGCTACATGAATCAGACTGACTCGAAAGAATCAATGTACCCAATCTTTAACGTCCTGATTGAACCTTTACAATAGGTGGAAACTTTCCTTGGTGGTTTTCATATTCTTTCCAGCTTTTAAAACGTCCATACCTGTGTATGTCTCCAAATATACCATCGACAGGTCCCTCAGTTGTGCATATACATGCAAATATTCTTTCAAAAGCCATTCGGTCATCTCGTGTTTTGATGTGTTGTCCAAGATTCTCAATGTATTTAAATATTTTATCGAGAAAATCCCAAGTTATTACGGACATCCCTCCGTAGCAACATGGCCATACGTGCTTCTGTTTGTATAATTCTAAAAGTTTTCCTGTAGAGTCTATCTTCTGTATTATTGCCGTCTCAAGGGCTACGTTGTCCCAATCATGAATGACGTCCCATAAAAACCTTACATCTTGCACATTATCAAAGTCTATAAATTCTTTTATAAAAACACTATCGTGGATGATAACCGCTTTTTCGAAGGGGCGTAATTTATAAAAATAGTAATAAGGCAAAAATTCTCCACTTCCAGGAAATTCTGCTTGGACTGTTGTACATTTATAAAGTTCCTCATGGTTTATTAGTTCCTGAACCGAGTTGTCATCTATAATCATGATCTGGTGTTCTGGATAGAATGTACGTATATGTTTGTAACATTCTATCCAGTAGCTGTCGTGTGGTACATTTCTTACACAGCGAGTTATTATAAACCCTAACATATGAACATTAAGAAATATAAACTTTAAATCTATAAGAAAAAGTGATCAAGAAAGAATTCGCGTGTTTCAAATTTAATGGCTTTGACATAATTTCAACAACCTTCCTCTTTAGGTCTTACCAAATAGTTGATTTTATCCGACATTTTGATTTTTTTACCATTTGAACGAAGTTCATTAAGATGATCAAAATCTTCTGTATTTGACGGATTTGGCCAAATATTATCATCTGTAAATGTGCTTCTTTTCAAACAATACGAAATACCTACTTCGTTAATTTTAAAATCAGTAGAGCCATGTAGAGGAAGAACACTACCGTTTGAAAATATCATTTTAAAAATAACCACATCATAGTTTTCTTTCTCAATTTTCAAAGAAGAAACATATTCTGTTGAAATAATGTCATCATCATCTAAAAAACCTATCCATTCTGTAGTAGCGCATTTTATTCCTTCATTCCTAACAAAGGCTGCATTGTTAATTCCTTCTCCTTTTTTATCAATTTTGATAATTTTAATACGATGATCGGTTTCGGTTATAGTAGGATCTATAGCATCAAAAACTATGATGGCTTTCCAATCAGGGTCAGACTGACTCTTTATAGAATCTATCGCTCTCTGTAAAGTAGAACGACCTATAGTTGGAATTATAAAAGTAATCATTATATTTAAAGATACTATTGTTATCTTTAAATATAATGAGAGCCGCTGTAATAGGTATAGGTAAATTGGGGCTTTGCTTCGCTCTTTCAGTTGAAAAAACTGGTGCTCATGTTATAGGAGTTGATATAAGTGAAGACTATATCAAAAAAATAAATTCAAAAACACTATGTACGACCGAGCCTGGATTGAAGGAGGCTCTTGAACGCGCTTCAAGATTCACATCTACCACAGATTTATCTTTTGCAGTAAAAAACTCTGATTATATATTTATTCTTGTTCAAACACCTGAGACTATTCATAGTTATGATCATACTATTTTAGAGAAGGTGATACATGATATAACTGCCCTCGAGATTGAACCTAAACATATTATAGTAAATAGTACAGTTATGCCCGGCTTCCATTCTAAACAAAATGTAGGACGTCATACCCTTTCTTACAATCCTGCTTTTGTAGCACAAGGAAGTGTTATGGCAGATTATTCAAGTGGTGGGAAGTTTAATGTAGTCGTTGTGGGTACTGAAAATGACGAAGTGAAGCAAGTTCTTGATGTAATGTACAAAAATATGAATCCATCTGTCAATATTCAATGTATGACTCCAGCAAGTGCAGAAGTTTTCAAACTTGCAAATAACACATTTCGAGTATTGAAAATTGTTTATGCTAATTTAATTTCAGACATTGTTAAAAAGACAAAGGGTGCTGTGGTTAGTGAGGTGGCTGAGGCTCTGAAGAGCGACTCTTCTATAGGTAGTATATGCATGACTCCTGGATATGGATATGGTGGTCCATGTTATCCCAGGGATCTAACAGCACTTACGAATTATGCTAAAGAGCTGGATGTATGTGAAGGTTTATTAAGTGGAGCAAAAGACTGCAATGAGGATCATCATTCAACTCTATTGAAAGAATTTTTACATCAAAACCTAGAAGAATATGTTTTTGATGACGTGTCTTATCGACCTGGCATGAAGGTTAAGATGTTTGATAATAGCCCATCTTTGCGACTGGCAAAAGATTTAGAAAGTTTGGGTAAAAAAGTTATTATTCACATGTTGTAATAAGAGGCCTATCTTTAAAAAATGTCCTAATTAACTTATTAACGTCTTCAAGGCGATTATTACTAGCCTCTTGCGAATAAAAATATTGTTTAGAATAAGTCACCATTGATTTCTCAACCTCTTCGTAGTCAACTTGAAAACGAGGATTGGTTCGATTATGATAAAGTTCAACATCATCTATAAAAATAGCCATGTTCAAATTTTTTTTAAAAATAATTTCTATCCATGTATCGTTGTGAGCAGATAGTGAAAAGTGACCCAGACAATCCACATATTTTTTTGGCACAAGTGGGAATATAAATGGAAAGTGATTATTTTTAAAATCGATAACTTTATCAGTGCCATACTTCTCTAGCAAAACATCCCATCCTGAGGTTTCCATGCGCGCGTCGTCATTCCAGAGCCATAACATTTCACCACTTGCTACGAGGCATAAATTATTTACATATTCATGAAGATTTTCATATCCGTATCTCTTACTGACCTGAATGGTATGTATGATATTGTTGGCAATGCAATATTTCTCAACCCTTTCTCGACTTTCTTGATCATCATCATCAAATGCTAAAAGTATCTCAAAACAATTTTTATCATTTGAAGTTTGAAAAATTGATTCAATTGAATCAATACATAATTCTGCTCGGCGTCGTGTAGGCAGTAAAAAAGAATAACGAGGCATTATAAATGTATAATTTAAATTATTACTAAAAGCCTGTCGCAGTCGGTGCATTCCTTCACAAGTTTAGCATTAGAAAAAATTTCTTTTAAATCCTGAAGACGGGTGTCCGACCAATCAAGAAAGCACCTCGGCCATTCGGTGCCATCCGTTCCTTCCCATTGCGATTTTCCCATAAGACGTATATCATCTATAATTATAACATCTCCTTTTACATTTCGAGCCAGTATAGCTTCAATTTCTTTAAAGATGGCACTATT
>Ga0209085_1000463_pt1 | contig 29876 bp, 51 predicted proteins | sample C_131016_EF_Meta_FD_187310 | JGI IMG/M metagenome (GOLD analysis project Ga0209085, IMG submission 187310) | Freshwater microbial communities from Lake Croche, Canada to study carbon cycling - C_131016_EF_MetaG (SPAdes) (version 2) | ecosystem: Environmental > Aquatic > Freshwater > Lake...
TTTGCAGTGGCAAGAAGTAGAACGTCAGCAGTATTGCTTACGCCAGCGGTATTTGCTGTAATGCTCAATCCTGTTGGTGCTGAAATTACGATTGATGGATTTGTTATATACCCAGAACCTGCTGTTGATATATTAATGTCTGTAATTTTTCCACCAACACCAGCAGTGGTATTTGCGAATGCATTGGCAACACCACTAGTTCCGCCATTTGTTGCAGTGATTGTTACGGTAGCATTTGCGCTATAGCCTGTACCACCAAACGTCACTCTTCCTACGGCAAGACCGCTAGAACCTACGGCCATTTCTGTTGTATCAACGCCGAATACGCCAACAGCCTGACCGGGAACAAAAGCTCCTATTGTTGTATTACCAAACATAGCAACATCTACGTTAGCGTGGCTTAGTCCGTTGTTTGTATTGCCGTATGCTGCGTTTGCGCCACCGCCCTGACGCACTAATGCGTAGGTGTTGATTGGAGCACCGTTTGACGATTCTCTTGTTGTTGTGCTGTTTGCAGTAACAGCCTGATCATTTTTTCCCCATAATGGCATTTTCTTGACTCCTAAAAATGTTTTGCTTTTATTTATGTGTTATTAGTCGTTGCCACCACCGGCTCTAGTAACATCAGTCGCAACATTAAATCCGCTTTGGTCGCCTGATTGGAGCACCGTTTGACGATTCTCTTGTTGTTGTGCTGTTTGCAGTAACAGCCTGATCATTTTTTCCCCATAATGCCATTTTCTTGACTCCTAAAAATGTTTTGCTTTTATTTATGTGTTATTAGTCGTTGCCACCGCCAGCAGGTGTATCATCGCCAGTTGGTCTAACACCGCTTTGGTCGCCATTTGCTCCTTGGGCAGAACCGATTGTAGGAGCGGAAGGAACTTTATCCTTCTCGCCCCTTTTCTTTACTTTTTCAATCAGCCATTTCTTGAAAGAAATCACTTCAGCCTCTCAATTCACCCGTTTTGATAAATTCATTGGCTATTTTTTTATAGTGACTGCGATGGGCTTTTCCATATGCAATATCTTGGTTTTTCTCTCGGTAAGTTAATAACATGTGATCAGGGTCTGCTGGGCTAGGTTCAGCAATAACATGCCTTGAACCATTGCGGAAGTGCTCAATTTTTTCTTCGTCTAGTTTTTTATTTTTTGCTTTGTCCAAAGTGTTAGCAATTGCGTTGATATGATTAAGCTCTTCATCAGAAATATGCACTTCTTCGCGTACCGCTTTCTTTGGACCATATGCACTTGAATGGATATCATAACCATGCTCATGTGGTTCTCTACCAACATTGCTAATTGTAGCAAATGCTTTTGCGCCACTTTTATGCCCAAAATATGCCGTGCTCATCTTATCACTATGGTTAGTGGTTCCTGAGTGCTTCCAACCAAGGTTTTTCATATGATTAATAACGTGCTCTATTGCCCCTGAATGAGTGCCTGTATGCGTCCCATAATGTTCATATGGTCTTACAAACCCCTCATCCACATTCTCTACTGATTCTCTAATTTTCTTTATGGTTTTTGAATTTTGTGCTCTTGTCACAGAATCTTTTGCAATCTTATGTGCATTATCAATATTATTGGTCACGGAAGAACCAACCTTCTGGTTGTTTTCATAATGGTGAATTTCATAAGTTCCAGTAGTGGTATTACGGAAAATCTTTGAAAAATGTTCACCCTTTGGGCTTTCAATTGTATGAATAGGAAGAAGAGCTTCGTGAAGTTCAACTTCTTCTTTCATTCCACGACGCTTGAATTCATCCTTTTCGTTTTTGCCAGATTTTTTTGTGATTTTATCATCATCACCATCATGATTGTCTTCGTCTGTTTCTGGCTCTAACTCAATATAAGTTTTACCGCCCGCAACTTCACCAAACTTACCATCTTTTTTAGGGTCTTTTTTAAAAAGGTTGACTTCTTCCTCGTCGTCTCTTTCAACAGCTTTCTTTTCTTTGTCTTCGGCTCTTTCAAGAATAGATTTGGTCGCATTGATAAGGCTGGCTGTTAGTCCGAATTTGTTATCGCTATACATTAATGAATTTCCTTCTATTATTTTTGATGTAATTTCTGCTGTTCTTGACAATTTAGATTTTTCTGAGGTAGGTGCTGGATCAACCAATCTACTAACAGTTTTAATTTCAATACGTTTTTTTGTCCCCACTGAAATTTCTTCGCGAACGCTGTGTTCTCTGCTGCGTCTGCGTGCAGCAAGTTCGCGTTTCTCAATTTCAATTTCACGAGTTTCCTTTTTATCTTCTTTTTTCTCTTCGGCAGCAGCCGCTGCGCTGGCATTTCTTTTGGCACCATCTTCAATACCATCCTCCATTTTATCGGGCGATTTTGTCGATCTATTACGAATCTGCCTACTATAACTGCTATAACTCTCACCAACAACCTGACGAATCAACGATTCTATGCTTCTGTATTTGTTTGTCATATTATTGGACCTTTGATGTAGCTTTTAGCATCCAGCCCTGCTTAGAATGAATATCAATACGATCCTGAAGAAAATTTGCTAGGCCGACTTGATTATTTTTTTCAGCCAAATTACAAGTTTTTTCTAGAAGGGTTTTCACTGAGTTATTATCTGAAAGAATTTCTATAATCATCTTGTGTGCGTTTGGAACATTTAGCTGTTCATCGACAATTGAAAGTGATGAATATCTTGACATGCTTCCAGGGGCGTAGGAATCAAGAGCACGGATATGCTCTGCGATTGAATCAATAGCGCCCCATGCATCAGTGTACACGCTTTCAAATAGAGAATGATACTGAGGGAATAATGGACCTTCTACGTTCCAATGAAAATTATGAGCCTTCAGATAAAATGCGAAAGTGCTGGCTAGGCATACCTTCATCTGCTGTACAAGCTCTTCCATTATTCACAATTCCATTTTCTTAAAGCTAGTGCTTTGCGGGTTGGTTTACCATTTGGTTTTTTCATTGGTCCTTCTACTCCGGACATTCTAGCACAAAAAGACTTTCTGCGATTGGCGGCTCTGCTGTCTGGCTTTAATTTTTGAGGAGGTGTTGTTACTGGGGCCTGTAGATTTCCACCAGTTTCTCTGTTATAATGATCGCGGCCAGCTTGGGTCAAACCGCCAGTAGGATTTTTATAGCCTTTAGCATCTTCTTCTAATTTATTTAAAGCTTCTTTGACAATTTTCTTGACAGTTGCCAATTTACTTTGTCCTGGGGTATCTTTGATATAATCTGTTGGATCACCATCCAATCTAGACAACGGATTTGCTTTAACTTTAGAACGTTTTTCAGAACTTCCATATTTTTTTACATTTGCTGCTTGCACAGATAATTTTTCTTCATTCATTTTTGTGCCCTTAGCAACTTTATATGCGCTGTTTAAAATGCCCGGCGACAAATCACCTTTATGTCTCGGAATAGCAAAACTTCTGCCATCAGGATGAACCCACATTTCATGTCCACCATTATTTTGATTTTCACGCATAGAAAACCCATTATTTTTTAGATATGTTCTCACATGTCTAGATTCTGTTCCGCCGATTGCTTTAATGGCAGTATTTGCCTCATCCAGCAATTCTGTAGATTCTTTCTGTACCGGAACACAATTGGGGACAGTCTTACCGCCTTTTTTCTTTGTTCCGACCATTTTATAGCCATTCCAGCAGGGATCGTTTTTCATATAAATCTCCAATTTTTGATATTTATATTGTAGAAGTTTTACTATGAGCGACAAGATTCATCATCCTTGTCTCTTTCATGGAGCCAATTTCATTCTTGACAATTTTTTTACACACGCCAGTCGATGCTGATTTAATTTTTAATAAGTCAATATCGGAAACATGCGTGTCATGAATTTCTCGCAAATCAATATTATATGATTGATCTGTTTGTGGATTTATGCCATATATGTTTATATTTTTCATTTTTGAAAGTTTTTGCCATACACGAACTCCACCAATTGATTGCCTGTCAGTTATTATGATGTAATCAAATTTCATAATAAGATGGTAATAAAGTTTGTGAATTTTTGCTCGGTGAATGGAAATAACGCTCTCAACTCTCTGGCTTTTCCATTTTTTCTCAGTAGCTAATATTGCTTCGACGGCATCATTTTGATTTACTATTATGTGCATTTCATAATCAAAATCGTCAATGCCATAATATACTTTTCTACCATCCGACATTTTAGAATGATATTCTATTGGTTTATTATATAATTTATTGGTTTTGTTTATCATATTTGATATAGTTTTTTTTAAATATTTTTTTGTACCAAAGCCAATACCTGTTTTGGATATTTGATAAAGTAAATCAACCATTAAAAACACTCCGTATATCAGGAATATTTATAAAAAAAGGGTAGGCCGTTTCTGACCTACTCTTTTTTCAGTTATTTTCTATACTACATTCTGCAAAGAAGAAATTTGGTGTCCAGCCTTGAAATCCCAATAAATTCTTATTCATGTTTTGTGTAAATGATTTTGCATCTTTGTAAGAAATGTAAGTCTTCATAATATTTTCAGTCGGTACCTCGACAACTCCCCAAGGGAGAGTGTTGCCGGCCATGTATTTTACTTTGTAGTTTGTCATGCAAATCCTTTAAATTTGTTTTTAAACCCCTTATTATCTTTTGAACGGTTATCATCCTCGGAGCCAAATTTTGTCTGGTTCATCACAGGAGTATCGTCAACTAAATCGTGCTGTGCAGATTCTTCTACATCATACAATTTCATTCTCGACCTATCAATACCAACTACAAACTTTCGGTGAAAATTTAGATCATTGAAACGATTTTTTAGCTGCTTGACCATGATCTGATTTAGGGCTTCTAGTTCCTCTGAAGAGATTAGAGCAAACATTAGATCGACGGTAGCAGGCAGACCAAACGACTCAGAAGTGTTCTCTAGGCCCACATCAGAGCTAGAGTACCCGGCTCTATTCACTTGGGTAGCAGTCACAATAGGTACGTTGAACTCGACGGCTAGCCCTCTAATTTCCTCTGCAATAGACTTGATGTAGGTGTAGCTGTTAACATTACCACTTAATTTGATACGCGAAGACGCACAGATATTTAGGTAGTCGATGTAAATAATTTCTGGAACAAAACTTTTCTTAAGCTTCAATTCGTTTAGTAGGTGTCTAAAATTTGCAGAGCTAGCTGATGATGTTGGATATTCCTTGATGATCAGCCGACCTTTAGTCTTTGTCTTGACTCTGGCTAGTTTCTTATCATATACTTCTTTTGAAATATCTTCCATCTGATCCAATGGGATATCTAGAAGATTAGCATCAATTCTCTCCGCAATCTTTTCTTCGGCCATTTCCATTGTGATATATAAAACGTTTTTACTGTCAAGTAAATTGCCTGCTGCAAAATCACACATGGCAAGACTTTTTCCAATGCCTGTTCCAGCTAAAATGGTCGTAAGTGTTTTGTTAGGCAATCCTCCCTTTGTTATAAGATTAAAATATTCTAATCTGAACGGAATTTTATTTTCTTTAAGATGATAAGACTCAAAACGACTATCGCTATCATCCATCCAATTATGTCCAATGTGAGTATCGAAAGAAACACCAAGAGCATCGCTGAGAATTTGAGGAATTGCCCCCTTATCATACTTTGTGTCCTTTTTATCAAGAATTTGAATTGATTGCATGATTGCATTATAGACTGCTTTCTCTTGACAAAACTTCTCTGTCTTTTCTAGAATCCATTCCAGTTCTGTGGCAGAATCCGTCTCAATCGTTGCAATCTCTTCTGCGATTTCCTTAAACATGGTGTCGTTAACACCCTGCTTGTTCTCTAGATCAATTTGTAGGGATTCTTTGGTAGGAAACCTGTTATATTTCTGAACATAATCATCAATCAATTCAAATATGATTCTATCATTCTTGTCGTGAAAATATTCTGCCTTGATGAAGGGTATGGCCTTTCTACCATACTCTTCACGATTTAATAAATTACCAAATATTACTCTTTCAATTTTCATAATTATTCCTTGATAGTTTCATCATCGTCTTCTGGCATAATGCTGCCCTGAACAAGAGTGTATTTTTCCTGAATCCAACTAGAAAAATCAGTTTCTTCAAAGAGAGAAGTCCAGAATTCATTATTATTAATAAAATCATCCTCTCGCATATTTTTACCCATTTCACCAGTTTCTTTATTTGTGCGAGCATACCATCCATTCTTCGGCTTGACAATATAACCTGCTTCCATTGCCAAGTCAAGTAGCCCAGACCATTTATCGATGCCACCGGCAAAAGAAACCGTGATAGGAATTTTTGATTTTTCGCGAACAAAACGAGACTTTTCAATATTGATAATAAAATGATATCCAGAAATTTCGGTTTTGTCTTTGTCTTGTTGACGCCCAATAATCCAGATATCATTTGCCCCATAATATGCGCCCGTATTGTGGGAAACAATACCATTTTCAAGAACATATTGCTCATTCCCATCAACAGAAATGTCATAAACGGGACCGGGACCGATTGATTTAATATTTGTAATTTTCATAAACAAATCCTTTTTTTTACAATTTTGATTGTGCCATCGTTTTAAACACGCTTTGGTTGTGATAATTTCACAATGATCGCATTTAAATTTTGTTTCCGGTTTTAGTTTTCTTGGATGTACCCATAGATTTTTGTTCAAATTTTCAGAACTTTCGCGATCAATTCGGATTATCTCCATAGTTTGTGTATTTTGAAATACAAGAAATCCTCTTGAACCAGCGGCTATTTTTAATCTATGTTCTGAAGTTTTTGGTTTTTTTGCAACTTCATCAATCCATTTTTTTATAGTTTCTTCTGTTCTATAATTATTGCCTGTCAATTTTTGTGAAATTAACATCTTTGTTTCTAGGCTGTGTGTTTTACCATAAAAATTGTTGTTGGCGCCAGTTGAATTTATGGCGAGTAAAATACTCCTTTGTTTCTTACACTGATACCAAATCATCATAATTATTTAAATCTGTGACTTGAACCCATCCACGATTGATTGTTAAGAATTTATGATTTTCGGATACGATAACTTTATATCCATCTTCAAATTCAACTTCAAAACGATCTGGTGTACCCTCATATAATGTTTCGGGATTCCATGTAGCAATCACCTTCCTTGGTCCATCTATAGTTAAAACAAAATCACCGACAGTCAAATCAGCCATTTTAGATAAACTATTATCAGCCATCCGAATCATAGTCTCCCCATCGACGCACCCACCTGAGACGATATCCTTGGGATATAGACCAATCTCTTTGTACGTATGATTGATGACGACCATAGGAATATTTTTTAATGTTAGCTTTGGAGTGACAATACGAAAAAGAGATTTCAATGCTTTTGCTCTTGACATATCAGCAACAGTTTTGCCCTCGATTGCATCCTCTGTTTCTTTTTTTGAAGCCAAATTACCAATAGAATCAACAAGTATCATTACCCTGTCTTTTCGTGTAAAATCTTTTAATTGAACAGAAATGTCGTGCTTCAATTCTTCGATATCTGTTACCGGAGTATGAACGACATTTTCAGCAGGAATATCAAAAGAAGCGAAATAACTTTCTGGTGAACCAAATTCAGAATCATAAAATAGAATGATACCGTCTTTGTATTTTTTCAGAAAAGCTGAAGCTAAAAGTAGAGTAAATCCAGATTTGAAGTGTTTTGATTGTCCGGAAATCATTGTAAGTCCCGGTATGATACCACCATCGACTTTACCTGATAGCGCAACATTTATCATTGGTACTCGGGTTGGTACTACATCTTTGGTTTTAAACAAAAAACTTTCCGACAGAATGGCAGTCTCTTTAATTGTTGAGTTTTGTAGAATTCTATCACGTAGTGACATATATTATCCTTTCAAATTTGTTATTCATAGAATCTCTCAAGAGATGCATAATGCTGAGACTTATCAGACTTCCACCCGATTACATCAAGAATTGATTTGATAGGCAGAAGAAATGTCTTCTCAAATTGCATTTCTTTGTCGATATATTTCTCAAGCTTTAGTTCTGGTGGCAATTCTTCTGGAATAGAAATTACTGAAGCTTGAATTGGATTTGGTTGTTTTAGATATGCAAACTTGATCTTGTCTCCGTTGCCAATCTTTTGATATTTCTTATCTAGACCATTAGCGACCAGAAGACTGTTATAAATGATCGCCCCCTTGACATGGATTGGAGTTCTAGAAATGTATTGTGCGCCATACAATTCAATTTGCTCTTGCATGGCAGTTATTCCATTAGTGAAATATTTTTCAATACCGTTCATTCCTCTTGGTGATGCAATATCTTCAAAAGGAAGTTTCTCAAAGGTTTCCTTGAAATTTTGGATAAAATTCTGGATGCTTTCCTCATCCTTGTTCATGATAATTTCAAGAGCCTTTTTGATGCTATTGCGGCATACTTTTGGCGTCGAAGACCGTACAGCCTCAATGCCCATGATCTTCAGCTTTGGCTCAGAAAACTGCACGCCTTCAATGTTCCAGGCATTTAGAATGTACATCTTCTTGCCGCGCCAAATTCCCTTCTCCGCAATGGTTTCTCGCTTCATGAACATCTTCTGCTCATAAGCATTCATATAATCAGAAAGCTTCTTGTAAGACTTATTGATTACGGATTGAATATGAGTCTTACAGAATTCATCAAGCGCAAAAGTTGCAGCCAGCGGATCATCAACAATTCCCATTGACTTTACAATAGGTTCCATATTGACATAGATCGAATCTGTATCTGATGCGATCACATAATCAACATTTTTAGTCTTTAGAATTTTGTTGAGATATGCATTAACTTCCTTCTCAATCCAGCGAATGGAAAGCTGACCAGATAGAGTAATAGCCTCTGCCAGATTAAAGTCAAACCACCGAAACCATTCGTTTGCAATCGCGCCATATGCTGAGTTGAAGTTGCACCTTTTTGGCCAATTGCATATTATGATAACGTGCAACATCCCTTTCTGCCTTTTTTTTCATTTCAATCAATTCATCGTCGGTTAAATCATGTAAATCCATCGTTGCTATTCTTTCTCCATTCTATTGCTCTGGTAATATTCGGGTTTTTTCTGCCGTCCTTCCGAGTTGGTTTTTGCTCAGATCAAACCACGACGTTTGATTTCATCTTCCAATTTTTCCAGATGTTTCTTTGATTCGAGCATTAGGGTTTTATACTTCGCTCTATCATCTAACATCTTTTTCATGATGGATGGTAAGAATCCTTGTCTATCTTTATCATATTTTGTTCCATTTGCCGCAAATGCATACTTTCCATCAATCGATAAATTATTTTCTCTCATGGCAATAATCAAATCATCAATATTTTTAAATTTTTGTTCTCTTCCTCGGAATGTCTCGGGGGAAATATTATATTGAATAATCTGATTGGGATATGATGAAGTTAAATCGAATGAGACTACCCACTTCGACATACCAATTTTTGGTTCTTTGACATATCCACCGGCTAGATTTTGACTGAAATTACCACGCTTGAATTGAGGAATGACAATAGCACGATCAAGTAGATAATTGTGAATAATAATATCCCATGGCTTCACTGTCGCCAAGGTATCATTATAGTTTACTTTCGCATCATATGCAAGGGCCATTACCTGCTCAATAAACTTTAATTTTTCTTCAAGCAAATCAATTACGGTAGTATCTTGAATGTTGTAGTCGATAAAAAGCTGAAAATTCCTCTTATACATGTCATCAAGAGAGGTATACCCCTGTGCCTTATAATCCAGCTTTTTGATAGGCAAATTTTCTACCTGGGCAATGTTTTCCAGACGATAACTTTCTTGCGTTTCAAATTTAAATTTCTTGTAAAGTGGATAATAATCAAGCACAGAAATGCCAAGAGGATTGAATACCGTATGGGTCTTTCCGCGAATCTCGATTTGCTTCTCAGTAAGAAGATTCCATGGGGAAAGATATTTTGCTGGGTTTTCACAATCATTTGTGCCAAGAATTCGATTGATACGATTTACCAGATACGGAATATCAAAAAATTCAATGTTCCACCCAGTAACGATATCAGGCATAAAATGCCCAGTTCTCCATACCTGCAAAAAATTGGTAAGAAGAGTGTGCTCGTCAATACAATGAATGTACTCTACATTATCATCTGTCGTCTTGTATGGGAATACCCCAAATACCTTCTTAACCCCACGCCGGCTCAGTGTGATAGCTGTGATAGCTTTATCAGCCGAATCAATATCCGGCCACCCATCCGATGAATCGGTTTCGATATCAAGACTGATCACGTTGATTAGGGAAGGATCGTATTCAATTTCACCATGAAAACGATCATAAATGAATAGATATTTATAGTCCGTTAGACCATGAACATGAAAATTTGAAATATCGCTGTGCGTCTCAAGAAATTTATTGGCTTCCTGAATTGTGTCAAAATTTCTCTTGACCATAGGGACACCATACAGAGTGCGATATGGTGTCATCGATTCTGTACCAGCAGGCGCAAAAAGATATGGCTTGTAATCAATCTTCTCGCGCACTACCACGCCATCTTTGTACCCACGTAGATAAATTTTATTACCGCGCTGAAATACATTTGTATAAAATTCTGACATACTTTAACCTCACATCACTTTCTTAGACCCATCAATATAGCATGTCAGAAAGAGGAAGTCAAGTAAATATTTGTAGGGCTTCCTTGAATGCGGCAGTACGTTCAGTTAGACCAATTTCACCGCCATTAATACGACGAGTGACTTCTACCACATCGCTAGCATCAGCATAAAAATTGAGGTTGTGTTTATGCCAGAACCATGCAGCAGACATACATGCGCCTTCTGGCGTAGAGAGATATATAACCGCATCATCTAATGAAATGCCCATGTCCTTGGCAAAATTAACATAATTATCATGCCCAGTTAATTGTATAAATCCTCTTCCACGAAAACGATACCCGTCACCTGATGATTCGGGACCATTACCCATTCTGTTTGCATAAACTCGATTAGCAAGTTTTTCAGGATTATGGGCATATTTGTTTGGGTCAACATTACGAAAATATTTAGGAAAAACAATAACTAATCTTTCTGCTCTATAATTTAGATTTTCTTCTACATGCATGAACCCCCCAGACTCATGACCTATCTGGGCAAGAAACATCGCGATACGATACGTGTTATTGATAAAAAATTGATTCATTGCTTTATTCAGTGGATCGATGTATTGATTGATAATTTCGGGGTGAGTAGTCTCGAAAAATAAATGAAGCTGTTCTCTAGTGATTGCCATGATTTAAGTTCTCCTATAACAAAAAAAGGGAGCCGTTAAGCTCCCCTTATTTATGATCCCTGATGAACTTCCCTTAGCCTTAGCGCAAGGGCAACAGCATCACCACGAGTAAGACCGATATCTTTAAGATCATTATCGCTTAACATATTCAATTCTCTTGATTGTTTTCGCAACGCATATGTTGCACGCACCCACTCAATAATATGAGTGGCCAGAGAAAATATCATTGTTTTATTCCTTTGTTTCGATTTCAATTTTACGTGGTTTCTTGGACTCCGGAATTAAATGTTCCAACCAAACCTTGAGCATACCATTCATCAATTCTGCATTGTGAATTTCTACGTTATCCGCCAGTGTAAATGCTCTACTGAAACTTCTGTCGGCAATTCCTTTATAGAGATATGATGCACCGTCACCATCTTTAGGATTGCTTTCCAGTTTCGTGCTTCCCTTAATGAGAAGTTTATTATCTTCAAGAGTCAATTCAATGTCCTGCTTAGTAAAACCAGCGACGGCCATTTCGATAACATACTTGTTATCTTCGACTTTTCTGATATTATATGGTGGATAATTTGCTACATTATTTGCATAGAATGCTGTAGATTCTGATAGGCGTTTTGCCAGTGTATCTGCACCGACAAAAAAACGATCAAAATTTGTAGTATCGATATTATAAGTTTTCCAAAATGACATATTTTTCTCCTTAAAGCAAGATTTTATTGTGCGGCCAAATGTTGCACCGCACAATTCTATATATGTCTTTCGGGATCGATTGTCAAGCAAAATTAAAATATTTTAATGAAATTCATTGTTTATTTTTTGTTTGGTGGTCACGATTAATTGGTTCTCTGATGGATTATAAATGAATACCGGAGTAAGATTTTCATTTTTATAAATTTTTGCTATCTGTAAGGCATAAATAAACGTGTTGTTTTTTTGATCTATTTCTGGGTCTTTAGAAGCATCTAATATATATTTTTTTGGAACAATGTACATTATTTCATCCATCCATTGGAGTTTTAAATATGTTTTCATTTTTTGGTTTAGACAAACTTGCTATGTACATATTTATTGGCATCGCGCTGGGCGGTGCCGTTAGAACTACGTATGTTATTTGGAAACGTAATATAGAACACCAAGCCTTGGTGGAATTTAATCAAAGACAGATGGAACAGGCAGAGAAAGATCGTAGAGATTTTGAACAGCGACAGGAGGCTATAGCTACACAGCAGGCGGTTATAACAGAACAGCTAGCTGCACAGAATCAAGCCCTTTCTAGACGCATAGAAAGCCTGAACCAGTTTCTGGCATCACCAGTAGCCCAGGCAGCCGATAGACCAGCCTCTGACGTTCTGAGACGCACCCTAGACCAGCTAAGAAATGGAGAGACGCAATGAGCAGATTATCAACCTTTATAGGTATGCTGCTATTGACAGGGTGTACATCAGACCCTGTTATGATTAGAACCCAGCACACGTTCGTTGTGATGCCAGCAGACAGTATGTTTGTTTGTAATCGTGTGGAGATTCCACCAAGCAATAACTTGACTGATATACAAGTAGCCAGATTTATTGCAAATCTATATCAGCAAAACCAACAATGTAAAAATAGTCTTGACGCTATCAGAACATTTTTAGAAGACGCAAAAAAATCAATGGTAACGGATTGAATTTATGATTCTACAGTTAAATCCACCTATTCCTATCAAAACACCAAAAGGAAAAGCCCTGGCCCATTTTCTTATAGATTATGGACCAGAGCATCATCTTTTGTGGGTTTGTTTTCAAAATGATAGTGGAGAATGTTGGACATGGCCTAACACAGAAGTCCGGGCCGAGAGCAATCCAACAATGGGTAGATCAAATTAACGATTTTTGGTGCGGCTAGGACGATATCATGTCTCAACCTCAACGAATTCTACCCGATATATGCTATAGTCCTTCTTATCATCGCGTCGAAGTCGAACGTTGACATATTCAAGAAAGCGACGGGCATCTTCCATCGTACCTGTTTGTATTTCAGTGTGATATGCATAGATGCATAAATCGCTGTTAGGATCGTCGGGGTGCCATTTTCTAGCCACCACGTATCTGAACACTTTATCCTCATTCATAAAAGAATCCTCAATAATAAGCCACTACTGGCTCCCTGCTAGCAGCCCACGCGCGGCTCTGCCGCCATGCAGACGATCTTGCCGTGGGGATCATAGCGCGCTTCGCGTCGGGGCTTGGTGGTGGTTTCCTGATCTACCGGCCATGCGCGATCTCCCACAGCGAATACGCCAGCACCGATCCCCAGATTGGGGATGCCCACAGCATCCAGCGGACGTACGCTGGCGCGAACGCAGACCAAAATGCGCGCCAGTGCGGGCCGGTCGTCTCGGGACGGGGCGTGTCATTCGGCATGGGGCGGCTCCATCAACGCGGCCTGCTCCAGCACGCATGCGCACGGTTCGCGGCATGGCTTGCCAGTGGCCGCGCAGGAATTCTCTGCTTGGATGGAGCGGAGCCAGCCGGACCGCAGCCGGTTGTTCTCGGCCATGAGCGGCTGCCAGGCGGCCGTCTTCCGATCTTCGTTCATTTAATGACTCCGAAATCGCGAAGTTTTATCGCCATTGACTTCTACAAACTCTACGCTTTCGCTATAATAACCATTACTGATACCAAGCCAGCGAATTGTTACGCTGCCCTTGATGGTCGCCAATTCGTAGAAAGTCCATGCACCAGATTCCCAAACATCAGGGTCGCCAGATGCATCTGATGTGCGCTTTTCAGCGGTCAAAATAGGATTGCCGATCAAATCATCAAGATCACCAATGATTTCTTCTACGCGCACAGTCTCACAGCAATCCTGATCATGGTACATGCGAAAGAGCTTACCGGAATCGGTGGTAAAGTCAATCGTATCCTTTGTATAATCATCATAATCGATCTTCCTCAGGACCAGACCGACTAACTCACCGATATCAGAATCAATATAAGCCATTGCAAATTTCCTTTTATGCATTTGGATATCGGCTTACGATGTAGAAGCGGCTATTAACCCAATAACCGACTTCCCAAAGCTTGCTTTCAAGATTATAGCGAGTAATGTAGGACATGTCAAATTTCCTCAATGATGGGTTTGCCGCGCATGTTTATGTTGGTATTAGCCAACATACGTGAGAATTCAACAGCTTCATTCAAGGAATGAAACTTCTTTACTTGCTCAATCTCGTAACCAAAATTCTTGGAGGTACGATCATTGTTCACTTCAGAATAAACCAGTTTGTATTGCGCCATTTTTCATACTCTCCTTTCTAAATTTTGGTTTATATATAAGAAAATGTGGTTTTTACATTCGGAAAGAAATATTCCCATCACGATCAACCGCCATCTTCACATCAACTTCCCAACTAATCACATTTTCCCTGTGAAAAGAACGGAAAGCATTGGAACCAAAATCCCACACGCGAAGAATGTCAGAATTGTACACTTGTTCGACATTCTTGAACTCATAATCAAAAAGATCATCGTTGGTAGTGCAGCGCATAACGCGCATTTCACCATTTACCTTGATGAAGGTCACGGTAACAGCGCCACGAGCCAGAGCATCACGAAGATTGGTAATCATTGTTTAGGTTCCTTGTTTCTGTCTATGAAAGCATTATAGCAAATTGTGGTAGGTGTGTCAATGAGTATTTTGTATCAAGAGCAAGGCAACATCATATGCCTCCCAAAAAAATAAGAAAAACGCTAGCCAGACAACAATTCCAGCTAGCACTTGATTGAGATACGGCATTTCAATTTCCCAGAACGATAGAGTTAATTTCACAAATAACACTATCAGCGTAAATATCGCGCCGAAGAATTACGTTGGTCATATTGATGCCACGAAGCTTGTAGAAAGTGATTTCATAAAGATCATTGCCTGTCAGCCGAATGACAACATAACCCTTATACTTTACAGCGCCGCTGGTCTTGAATTGAACCCCATTATCACCATAGACCATATCCTTGGCGCCCCAATTTGCAAACGCCCACTTGTCCTGTGCCCAGATTTGATCATGGATTGTGATGCCGACCTTGTACATCGTGGTAGTCTCCGTGCTGTGTGTCTATGAAGAGAATATAGCCTAAGCTATCGTCACTGTCAACATGATTTTATGCAGCAACAGCACGGGAAGCAGAAACAGCAGCCAACTGCCGCCAATACTTTGCGATACGCATAGTACCACGAACATCTCGCTTTGTCCACTTTTCAACCTGCCATTCCGCAAGAGTCTTATTCTTGATAAAACTCTTCGCAGTAATTGACCCCTCACGAGCATCTTGCTTACAGAAGCCAGCCAAATTATTAATTACAGCTTCGTTAATCTGCTGTTCGCTTTCGGTTTGACGATTGAAAAGGGCCAGACAAGCCCGGCCAATGATTTGTGCCTGCCTTTCGGTGTTGGCAGTCAAGATCATGTTTTCCAGAGAATTCTTCGTGATGACCATGATATCCGTTTCCGCGTTGTGTCTATGAAGAGAATATAAACAGTTTTGAAAACTATGTCAACTGGTTTTAAACGACGAGTTCCGTAAAGCCAACACGATCAACCATGAAGATAACACCATTCTTAATCATGATATCACCAATCATCGTGGAACGGCAACAACCTTCCACCTTGACAGAAAGCAAATCTTCCTCAGTCTCTACCCAGGAATGATCAAAATTTTGAGTCAAACAATAAGCATTGCTCATGTTATCATCAAAGTACGTAGCGACATGCTTGTACTTTGAATTGTAGATGGCAGTCTTAACCTCTTCCATGGTGTATGGGCTATGAGAAAAATTACAATGATATTGCCAAATCTGGATCATAATCAATCTCCGCGTTGTGTCTATGAAGAGAATATACCCAATCAGGAGGAATCAGTCAAGCAAAAATTTATGCAAAAATGAAAGAAGAATCTGGCTCACATCCTCTTTCAATAAGATTCACCTTATATTTTTTTGGATGATAGAATTTCAAAATTCTTGGTATGCACAATTCTGGATTGGCTTCGCCGCACATAAAAGCGTCAATTGCAGCATATCCATATTCATTCCATGTATGAACACTCAAATGGCTTTCGGCTAAAATTACCACACCGGTATATCCATATCCAGTACCAAAATGATGCCATCGTTCTGTTAAAACCGTGGCTTTAGCATCATTTGCCGACTGGACTAAAGTTGCGGCAGCTTCATCCATATTCCAAAACGGAAGTGAATAAGGCGTGCCCCAAATTTCCAAAATTAAATGCTTACCTAGTGGCAGATTTGAACCGTGCATTTCATGAGAATCCTTTCAAATAAAAAAGGCTTGTATCTGAATCACAAATACAAGCCTTAAAAATTGTGTTTTGTATGAGGTTATTTATTTAGATAAATTAATACCATTTTTCTTTAGATGGTTTTTTTGGTAAACTTGTTTTAGAGGATTTCTTCTTGTTCATCCTTATCCTTATTCTTGGTCTTGCTGCATTCGCAATTGCATTGCGTTTTTTGTCAGCTTCTTTTTTCGGATCAATAATTGGACTTGGCGGATCATATTCATTTCCGCGAGCCTTTTCTTGATCTTCTGGTTTGTCGATTTCATACTCACCATTATGGTGTGTTGCGTGATCAATATGATTTTCATTTACATCATGTGTAAATACAGAATGATGTTGAATTTTACTAGTTGATGTAGTTGGTGTTGTTACTAGAATTGCCCCCGCGATTTTACGATTTTTTGTTTTAAATCTTCTGCTTGGTGGGGGAAGAAAATTTTCATCCTGAAAACGAGAATCTGTAGGAATATCATGGCCATTAACATTTACCAATCTTGGGTGAAGAATATGTTGTTTTTGATAATCGTATCGTCTACGAACACCATCATTCCCAGTAATTGTTCTATGACCATAGTGGGCTTTATCTGGTGTTGTTGGCTTGCCTTCACCATCAAAATGCCCTTCGTCTCCCTCTTCTCTCTCAGCTTGAGAAAGGTCTTTTTCTTCTCTGCCAATTCCCCAATATTTAGCATGAGTTACGGAACCCTGGAATCTTTTATCCATAGCCCCGCCGCGCTGCATATTAGTTACGAGATATGAATTTTTGTTTGGTGTTCTTTCGCCTTCATCGTTTTTAATGTCTTGATTATTTTTGTCTGTTGAAGATATAGTATTTAATACTCTATTAGAATCGCGAGTTTTATTTTCAGAAATTTCTGCGCCGTGTTTAGTTTTTGGTCCAGGATTTGAAAATGTTACATGCCAATTATTTGCAGGATCATGGAGTTCGTTAGTCTTACCATAGGAATTCCCGACAATTGGGGGTTTGCCTGCTTTGGCTCTTTGGGCATTCAAATGTTTGATTACATAGCGAGAACTTCTATCTGTTTCGTCAACCACATTTGGGCGGAAAAGAAATCTCTTATTTTTTTTGTCTGCTTCATTGGCTCTATTACGCAATGAATGTGTGTGTGCTAAAATCCAATCTCGGGTCATTGCTGGATCGTGTTTTGCTTGTTCATGACATGCTCTACGTACAGAAGCACCAACATATTGTGTTTCTGCTTTCGGTGCAAAACATGTGCCACGAGAAGTATCTATACTTTTTTGTTCAACAGGTTTGCCTTTATCATCGAGTTTTGGTTCCCCTTTGGTATTAATTACTTTGCGAATATCAATACCACCACCACATCCTCTTGTTTGACCTGAGCAAGTGTTTATAATTGAATGTCTCTGATTATCCCCATGACCTTGTGTATAAACCGCATGACCTGCTACACCTTTAGACGATGCTGCTTCAAAGCTTCTGCCTTGCTCATCATGCTCATGCTCGACAGTATCAGTCTTTTCACCTTCATCTGTAGTATCTTTGCTATCAAGATGACCGGCTCTATGGAGACGTTCGATTGCTTCTTTTTCTGCCTTTATCTGCTCTGATTCAGACATATTGAAATGATTTTCCAATGTTTGTTTATGGATATTTGTCATATCCTGAAGGCCCAATGGTTCTCTGTGGTCCTCCCCATAAACAGCAGAGCGCATCACATTGCGTTCATCCATGCCCATGAAATGCTTATTACCGGACGTTCGCCCACCTGTAAAAACATGCGATGGTACGGATATGTGTGTGGCTGAACTTGTTTTTTTACCGCCAGTATGACCGATAATAATTCTTTTTGGATTATTTGGGTCTGGATATCGAATCTGTTGTGTGGCTGAACTTGTTTTTTTACCGCCAGTATGACCGATAATAGTTTTTTTTGGATTATTTGGGTCTGGATATCGAATCTGTTCTTCAGTGAAAAAATCTTCTGATAGATTTTCACTTGAACGTATCTCGGGGACATAATCATTTACACCAAAATGCATATTCTGTACTTCATATTCTCTGTAGTCAGGATGATCTTCAGATACAGGAGCAATAGTATGAATGTCTATTGCTTTTTTATATGCCTTAAATCCTAGCATGAGCGAATCCTCTAAAATGTTGATTATTCACAATTCATTTATTTATATTTATACGAACGTGGGAGTCCAGTAAGCGGTTTCCTTGTATCCGCAATTCTTCAGATCACGGACTACGGCACGAGCATCAGCACGGGTAGCTTCCCAGCAGCGATCATAGCAATCGTTTACATACGCCCGATCACCATAAATTTCGAAAGTCATGATATCAATTATCTGATCGTCTTTGTTATACAAAGAATACGCCACACTCATTTCACGACCACCAATGGGACGATTGTTCCAATTGCCAGGAGTCAGACGAATGACAGGAAGAGCGATTTCAGCCATATTAGGTATCTCCGTTCTATGAAGCAAATATAGCAGGCATTCGGAATTTAGTCAATAAAAAAGGGGGCTTTCGCCCCCTAAATTTATCGTGCTGCCGGAACAGCGGGTCGATTTGGTTGTGTAGGAATCATTCCAGACAACATAGCCACCGCTCCAAGACTTTCAGAAGGAACAGAAATTACGCTAGGAAGATAGAGACTATTATGATAAGTTCATTAATGGTGGACCAGCACGGTACCGCCCCGTGTCTTCCTGCGTGCAAGGCAGGTGTGCTAACTTCTATCACTACAAGCCCAAGAAAATATTCTGGTGATATTCTAGTAACCCACGGATTCTAAGTCCGCTATGTCTGCCGTTCCATCATCAGGGCATAAAAATGGCGCTCTAGGTAGGACTCAAACCTACATCTGCCTTCAATTACCTTACTCATGATTCGTATTCATGGCGGTTACTGGAGCATATAAAAACTAAATACCAGACTAGGACTCAAACCTAGATACGCAGATTCAAAGTCTGCTGTCCTATCATTAGACGATCCGGCAATAAAAAACTAAATGCCCACCCTCGATTTGAACGAGGAACCTGCGGATTCAGAGTCCGTTGATCTACCAATTGATCTAGTGGGCAATAAAAAAAACTTGGTGATCGGAAGTCTCACCATACTAACTTTTGTTTACAAAATTGTACATTTCTGTAAATACCATCACCAAACTTAAAAAATGGTGCCATTCCTTGGTTCCGCTCCAAGTCCTCGTGCTCTTCAGGCACACGCTTCTACTAAGTTAGCTTGAATGGCAATATTTATGGTAGGTCATCACGGAATCGAACCGCGTCAATCGTAGGATGTAAACCAACTGCCTTCCCATCTGGCGCATGACCCATATTTATCCATGCTCTTTTATAATCTCTGCGAGCCTTCTTGTCAAGTAATCTTTGACGATCTTCAAAGTCTCTTCGCCATAAATTCCAGCGGAAAGTGGGTCATTGATCACATTATTAATTTCGTCAACAAAAGCAGATTTCTTCAGGATTTCACTTGAATAATTTGACATTTTGTTATTCCCCATTTCAGAAATCATAATCACCAAAAATATCGTGCCCGCTATACTCAGACATAAACATCTTGATAGCTAGTCTGGCTATAGCCTCATCTTTGAAGCAAACGACATTGCTATAAGATAGCTTATCATCTTCATATTCCATAAATTCAACTGTGGCAGTGCCATCATCAGCAACGACAATTGAAGTATCACGATATTCTTTAGTCACCAAAATCTACTCCATATTTATACGAGCATTATAGCATATTTTATAGGTACGTCAATACCTAATTTTTATGATGTTCAGGTGCGCCTGACAAAGCGATTTTATGTACTTTTTCTTTTTTACCTTCAGGTCCAACTTCAGTAGTAAACCAAGGTAAATTTGGATGGGCTTTAACATCTTCGTTATCTGGATCAGCATGACCAATATTTTCATCTGGAAACAATTTTTTTACTTTATGAAGAGGCAAGACATAATTTTCCATACTATCCCCTCTTTTAGCAAGGGCATTTTTAGTAAATCCTATCATGCCGCCAGAAATATGATGGACTGCTCTTCCTGTCTTTAAATCATCAGCAATAATACGATTGGCAACTTCTGTTTTACCTTGCTTGGTTCCATCATGATGAATAACCGAAAGCTTTCTTCTGCCTTTTTTCATTCCTTTATATGCACCACCACCGACAACGACTGTTTTGCCAGACTCATTTGGTTTGGTGATTACTTTATGCATATCAAATTTTCTGGAACCCAAAAATCCACCAATATCTTCATATGATTTATCAATTTGACGATTAATTTCTGGTAGATGATTTTGTAATTTTTCTTGATCTTCTTTTCTATCAGGAAAAATATTAGTTATACGCTCATTCAATTGTATGAATTGTGAAAAGTTTAGCATAAAATACTCCTGTTTTTAGGAATATTTATAAAATATGGTCAGGGTAGCTGGTCCCGCCCCGGCGGCCTCCGCATTCCAAGTGCGGTACTCTACTAACTGAGCTATACCCTGATAAACTTATTTATAAATATTCTTAAAAACGGGGAATATCATGAAAAATTTTAAGCAATTCATTCTAGAGCAGCAAGAACACACTAGCGCAGACACATCTATATCACAGGTATCAGGTGGTGTCAAGCATGCTGTAAAAACTGGTCTGATTAAACCCGACAGCTTGAATGTCGATAACGGTGGTGGTAGATTTGACAGAGGTAAAGACTTCGTAGAAGGTTCTGTCGAAGGCAGTAAATTTCACGTTCATGATCCATATAATAGATCAGAAGAACATAATTCGCAAGTTAAAAAACAAGCATCAGGCAACGCTGATTACGTTGGTCTTCATAACGTTCTTAATGTTATCAAAGAGCCTGAACAAAGAGAAAAAGCATTAAGACAAACTAAATCATTTATGAAGCCAGGAACCGGAATTGTTCATATAACAACATACGAAGGCGATAAATCTGGCAACGGTAAAATGACAAAAGCTGATAAAGGCAAAGGAAGTTCCTGGCAAAATAACAAACCAACTTCATCATATGTCGATGAAGTCAAAAATGTATTTCCCGAATCTACCCATGAAGTGACTTCAAAAGCAGGTCATATTGTAGTCAGACAAAAATAAAAGCATCAGCCTTACACTGATAAAAAAATGGAGGAAGATAATAGAATTGAACTATCAGCCTTTAGAGGGCTGGGACGGTTTTCAAGACCGTGTCTCCACCTTGGAGCCTATCTTCCGTACTTGCGTAGCTACATCCAGTAAAGGAGAAGGAGAAACCCCTTTAATATCATTAAAAATTATGGTGGGCATGACTCGATGATGAGTAGGAATAATTATAAATAATTTGTCATTCGATGGTTCTTGATTCAACATAAAATTTTACTTAGAACAAGAACAAATCTTAGCAGTATCTCTATACTCTATTCAAGAATTTATTCAAATTTTCTGCCAATTCTAAAATATTATTGGCACTCGGCATTGGCGCTATTTCTGGAAATGGCACGAATGAATTTGCTCTATTCGCAATTTCTCTTTTCTGATAAAATTCTTCAGAAGCAGCGCGCTCCTTCATTCCCCATTCCTGAAAAAGCATATCCTTGGCCATAGTCAATATCTGCAATCTGATTTCATAAGCATTCATTTTTGTTTATCCTTTATGTGTGTGTCTGTGTAAAAAATGGGTAAGATTGTTTCTGTTTCCAGGCACAACCAGTAAAGCCCAGTCCTAGCTTAAGCGGCTAGAGCAATGCGTCCGTTGTCGTTAGCATTTATTGTTTTCGTTGCGTTAAGGCAGCTTCCGCGCCATCACCTACTTCAACCCTTAATGTCATCAGTCGATCCTGTTTCATTCCCATAATATGGTGGAAATGCGGAGCACTGCCCTCCGGTCCTGCTTAACTTATTTAGTCGTTATCAACGGTAACACTTATATTTATACTCTAGGAACAGGAGAAAGTCAAGAACTATTTTTTATCAAATTTGTTATATTTTGACCAAATAGCATTGTAAAAATATATGTGAGCAGCATCTTCTTGATAGTTTTTAAATCGGTCTTTGATGTTTTTATCAAGAGAGTCCCACCAATTCCAAAAAGCTTCTTGGAACCCTGGTTCTTTTATTTCAGTTACGCCAGCCATTAGCCAACTCTCGATAACCTGCTGTCGTAGGATGAACCCCATCCCTGCCGACAGCAGGCTTGACCTCCAGAACCCTATCGCCAAACCTTGCGGCAACAGCCCTGGCGATATCATGGGCGGCTTGATTGTTGGCTGATAGTAGCCACGTCACCTGCCCGTGTACCCGCTCTCTGAGGGTTTCTAGGGCTGTCTTGGTGGTGATGCTATTGCCATCATTAGAACCAAGGCTAATAAGAATGTTGCCAGAATTTACATGGCGCGGAAATCGCTGAATATATGCCATGGAGGAAATGCCGACTGTAGCCATACAAATGCATTCTGGTCGCTGCTGAGAAACCCCAACAGCAATACTGTCACCAAGAATAGCACAATCAATCATTGACTTTGTTCCACGTTCGTTCGTGCATCAAAATTTTGCCTAGATGATTTTTACCTTGTCCATTACAGATGCCCCAGAAAGTATCATTCCAGGTATTGCCTTCAACTAGGTCACAATCACCTGTTGCCTGAAGCAGATCATTCAATTCCTTGTTCTGAAATTTCTTCCAGACAAGATGATGCATAATGGGAACTTTAACATTATCCCAATCGGGACGAATGATAAGAAACTTACCAAGCCTCTTGGCGATGCCTGCTGTTTTAGCTTGTAGAATTAATTTGCGCTCTTCAGGATCATTGGTCTTAGACGCCTGATAGGCATGTTCGACACTAGGATATATCACGCCAAGATATTCAATATCAACAGGCCAGAAATTAGAGAGAAATCTATGTTCTCCCGTAAACGAGTCGATCATAATATAATCCTTGAAAAATTTGATGGGTTATCTTGGTATCGAGCCAAGCCAGCCGAAGCGACGGTTTTACAGACCGAGCAGCGTCCTTAGCTGCATACTAACCCAATAAAACCATTATAGCCTATTTCTCTCTATGGGTCAAGTCCCATTTGAAGCATCTGATTAGAAATCAGCAAGGCTATCTGTTTTGATCCAGAAATCGTGACATAACAACCAACAGTATGATCGTTATGCTTGACATAAAACATAGGGCCGACGCTTCCCGTAAAATCGCTGTGGATGGTAAACCCAGTACCTTCCCATCTTAGAACACCAGGGGATTCAATAACCCAGGTAGGCTCAGAGATTTTATTAAAATCAACTTCAGCTTCCATATGTTAAATCCTTTAGCAAAAAAATGGATGCGGAGAGTGGATTCGCACCACCGATCTCTTGGTTATGAGCCAAGTGAGTTACTACTTCTCTACCCCGCAATAAAAAAATGGTAGCACATATTGGAATTAAACCAATGACACCAAGCCTATGATGCTCGGCTGTATATCAATACCTGTGCCATAAAAAAAATTGGAGCGGGTAGCCGGCAACGCTCCGGTCCTCTCTAGCTTGGAAGGCTAGGGCACATCTCCTATACCATACCCGCAAAAACAATTAACACAAGGCCGGGTGACATTCCGGCATCTCTTCATTTGGTTTGTTACACCAAACTATTTACCACATATAATACGATCACTTATTATATATTGTGGTGCGATAGGTGCCCGTTCTATCCTCTTGTGTTATTTTTTATAAAATGGCGCGTCCTGTAGGAGTCAAACCCACGCTAATCGGGTTGGAGCCGATTGTGCTATCATAACACTTAGGACGCATATTATTTATATCACTCCCTCAGTAACCAACCTCTTACGATGGAACTTTACCATACTAGCATTGTAATTGCTATCAGGAAAAGCGCCCTTGACCAGAACGATAATCGTATCATCGTCGTTCTTAGTCGTCTTAAGAAGCTCAATAAGCATGCTAAAAGCAGAAGGCTTACGCCCCGAAGTCTTTACCGCCATAGGAGCCTTAGCTACCATAGGAGCCTCAGTGACCGTAGGAGAAGCTGCGGGAGCCATAACTACAGCAGCAGGTTTAGGAGCCACAACAATTTCCTTCTTAGGCTGAATGTATTGAAGCTTCTTAACTTCCTTTACATTCAGGTGGTTCATTGCGTTATCAAGGTTCTTAAAGTAGAGAGTGTTGCTTTCGCCGCGCTCTCTCAGATTATCACCCTTGGTCGCATCATAGATGAAATATTCCTTGTTGATCTTCGACTGCAAAATCTGAAAGCGGTCGTTGATCAATTCCGAAACAAACATTTCGCCATTCGTCTGAAGCATCATGTTGATCTATCCCTTATCTGATGTTAAGAGTATATCAGAGCAGCAGAAATCTGTCAAGCGATAAAAAATGCTGGTCCTCACGTTATTGGACCAAATGTTGTCTGACATTTCGACACCGGCAACTAAGCTAGATGTATCCAGATCAAATCTATTATCAGAAACCAATGCCCTGCACTCCATAGGTGGATTTCTCGGCACTTGCCAGCAGTCAATTTGAGGACGGGTACCCTATTTACTCCGTCTAGTTTCTGATCTTTGGTGCTCCCACAACGATTTGCGCGCTGCTGTCCGGGTTACAAAACCGGTCCCTCGCTATCTAGGGGTTGAGAGCAAATTCTTACACTTTTAGTTTATAGACAATCTTATTGTCGTTGCTGTCTATAAACTAAAAGTGTCTATGCTGATTAGGTAGGACTTGAACCTACAGTGCTTTCGCGGAAGATTACTTTTGGACCATATGGATTTGCACCATATTATACTAACGGCCCCACAGTCTTCTGGGTCTACCATTCCCCTACTAACCAATAACTTTATAAAATAAAGGACCAGGGGAATTTCGAAATCCCGACGCGCGGATTAAGCTTGGCATACAGGACTTGCACCTGTCGTGATCTCACATCATCTGCCCAAAGCCCGCCGTTCTGCCTCTGAACTACCGGTCCATAAAAGTATTTATACGCTACAATCTAAAGAAAATCAATCACTATTTTTAAGTTCTGCGTAACAATCGTCGCCATAATCTTCGATAGACTTCAGGCGAACCAGATACTCAACGATATCAATCTTACCACCATCAAAAAGCTTATTGATGCGTTCGATCTTGGCTTCGATTTGACGCTCAATCCAAGTCTCACCGTAATTCAATTCCATCGTCACTTACTCCTTTCTGTCTATGAGGTGTATTATAGCGATATCCGGTAGCATTGTCAACAACTATATTGGAGCACCGTGTTGGAATTGAACCAACATTAACGGGATTTGCAGTCCCGTGCCTAAGCCATTCGACCAACGATGCAAAAAAATAAAATAGTGTGGTGGGGAACGATCCCACTAGATTCCAAATCTCAAGGCCGAATCGAACGGCACACCAGCCCGGAAGCCACTTTCAGGACTTTGTTGGATTCGAACCAACTTTTAGACCAACTCTCACACTAACTATAAAAAAATGATGATAGCCCTTGTCAATAGCCAATCGAATACGTGTCGCCGTGTCGCACACCAATCTTGACCAGCATACGTTCCAGTTGCGATCCAGCCAGCACCACCTTGCCATCGATCACCGGCAATCCAATGAAGCTACTGTGACGGGTTCCCCTGTAGTAGATGGATACGAGCGTCAACTTGGCAATATTTTCAACGGGCATGTTCAATCTCCTTGTTGTCTATGGGGTGGAGTATAGGGGAATCACGCCCCCATGTCAACCTCTTCCAGCGGTTCGTTATCAGTATTCAGTTCTTCCACCATGGCTTCGTACTGTTCCAGCAGTTCCATGAGGGCGCGGCATTTTTCGTACATCTCATTGAACGGACCATTCGACCCCTATGGCAACCCGTCCATAAAAAACTATTATCGCTGATAATTATAATGCAATCCCCACATACGTTCATATAATGTATGTAGTTCATTATCAGCTACAGAATTTTTGAAATTTGAATAGTCAATATTATTGACTCTCTCAAACATAATTTCAGCCCATTCTTCTCGCGAAGTGTATGTTCGATACTTATAATCAGAAACGTCCAACTCTATAATCTCATTAGTAGGAAAAAGCACTTGAAGAATTTCAGGACGCCTAGACCTTACAACAAGATCATTAATACCGCGTGTATCCTCGACAACTGACACAAACCCATCATTAAAACAAATCCACATAATATTTATTAGTCACCTTTCAATAATTTTTCTCTACGTTTAGCGAAGTTAGAGTATAGCTCTTCGTGATTAGAAAGTCCAGAGTTTTTGAACAACCCACGAACATGTTCCATGTCCATATTTTTTACTGAATTTAAACCTTCTGCTTTTGCATTTGGATTTTGTTTAAAAACTGTAGAAAATACATGAGAAGATGCTTCCCCAGGTCTATTCAAAAGCGAATCTTTTTCGGCAACATCAGAACCATAATCTTTATGGCCACCTTGCGCTCTAAAATTGAATGTACCACCAGCATCTACAGAATGCAAGGCCCCTGTGTGTCTATTTCTTTCAATATTATCATGCTCAAGACCGACTGCATCCCAATTTTTAGTCAACACAGCAGCGTGATACATTTTACCAATAGTGTTTTGTTGGTCATGATTTAACTGCTCAAAATGATGAGGATGCATTCTCTCCAAATCAGGATTCCATTTTGTGACTACTGCATGTTTGCCATCTATAACTTGATGGCGTGGATGTAGAGTAGGGATGCCCATATGCTCATGAATTCTTGCGGCAAGTGCCTCTGATTTAGCTTGATCGGGATTATCATAATATTTTACATAATGCTTTTGATTGGTATCAGTATCCACATGAACCCCGCCTGGGTTAGACCCAAGACGTTCGCCAATTTTCTTCAATTCTTCCTGAACAAATTCTCTATATGAAAGCATATCTCATCACTCCTTTTTTTGAATATTTATAAAGAAAGTGAGATTAAAAATGGTACCCGCTACCGGACTTGAACCGGTACGCCATTAGGGCCAGGGATTTTAAGTCCCATATGTCTGCCATTCCACCAAGCGGGCATAAAAAAAATGGTAGTCCTAGTCAGATTCGAACTGACACCTGAGCAGGTTTTGAATCTACTGCCTCTACCAATTGGGCTATAGGACCACCGGATAGATTTCTATTTATGCAGCAATCACCTTCATATCGTGATCGGGCATATCATAGAACCGAGTTGGATGACCTTCCGAATTCTTCCGCTCGAAAGTGATAATCTCATAGCTCTCATTACGGAGACGATAAATCACGTCCCATGGATTCTTCACATTGTAACGTGAAGAAATTTGGCGTGGAGTAAGACGCTCACCGGACCTGAGAGCATTAAGAACCGAATTAATTGCAGTCATGATATTTCTCCGTTTTTTGAAAGCTTGTTGAACCATTCAACAAGAGGATTGTAGCAAATTCAGATAGGCATGTCAAGAACTTTTTTCAGAAAACACCGAACCAATTGCCGATGCCGTGGATAAATCCAATTGGTGGCACAAAAATACCAAATAGCATCAAAACCCACGCACTCGTCTTAATACTCACGACAATGTGTGTTACCCACGCAAACATGAGAAGCAAGAAAAACAAAAATATACTAATACCAACGACAGTCTCTCCACGATCAAACATAAAATTTCCTTTCAGAATGAATTTATTATTATTTTAGCGCCAACCACAAATCGGAGAATAAAACCAATAGGCAGCATCGCCGCTGGTCTTCTCCATCTTCATAGTACATTCAAATCCAGTGTCTTCCGCCTTTTTAGTGGCGTCGTAAACGCTGGTGCCCTGATAAACTACGGTACGGAAGTTGGTCAGTTCAACAATGAAAAGCATGTTTTTCTCTCTTCCTCATCAACAAAGACACTATAGCCTAATCAGATGAAACCGTCAAGAACTTTTTAGCCCCAAATTTCAAAATTATGCTAGCATATCAATGAGACGATTATCATTATCCACAGCACGAATGCGCTTGCCTGGATAATTTCGCTGTGCAATTTGCATTTCGATTAAAATACGCTGGGCGTTTTCGGTGTCAAGAAAAATTACACACGTTCGCCACGTACCATGTTCTTGAAACTGAATGAAAATATTACCCATTTTATGGATTCCCATTAAACCGAGTTGCAAACTTCAGATATCGAGTTTCTTCTTCCCAATCTTCGGGAACAGCTTCTTGATCATCATAAAGACTAGCATAACACTCATCTTGATAATCAAGTTCTTTAATAAGAAGTTTCATATTTTCCTCTTCCATATTTTCATTATACTTTTTCATGTTCAAAAATCTCCTTTGCCTTGACTCACATCAAAAACAAAAATGCCATTGCGAATCCACATGTCACAAACGCGAGCACGATCATCGAATGCCATAGTTGGATTATATCCATCCACTCGCATTTTTGCAAGCAATTCTTCTTTCACAATATCATCAGCACGAAAATCGCCCTGCGCTCGCATGTATAGAGGACAGTTCTCCGTCCAATCGCCAATGTGTTCGATCAACCATGCTCTGGTAACATCACGATGTTCATCTCCCCGACCAGAACAAAAAATGATTTGACACCAGTTGCTGTGTAGCGCCTGGATGGTATTAATAACAGAATCGATTGGTTTATCCTGTTCGATGTTCTGAAAAAATGCTTTCCAATTTTTTGGTTTGGTGGCTACCCAATGGCGACGATGCGTTAGGTCAGCTACCGTTCCATCAATATCACAGATGACATCCATTTTAAACTTCTCCGTTCAGATATTGAAGTAGACGATCGTTCTGCCATTCGCGTTCAGCAGCACGAGCAGTAGCAGCATCAGCAGCATCAGCAGCAGCAACATTAGCAGCAGCATCATCAGCATTAACAGCAGCACGAGCAGCAGCAGCAGCAACATAAGCAGCATAAGCAGCAGCATGAGCAGCATAAGCAGCAGCACGAGCAGCAGCAGCAGCAACATTAGCAGCAGCATCATCAGCATTAACAGCAGCACGAGCAGCAGCATGAGCAGCAGCATGAGCAGCAGCATGAGCAGCAGCATCAGCAGCAGCACGAGCAGCATAAGCAGCAGCATGAGCAGCATGAGCAGCAGCATAAGCAGCATCAGCAGCAACATAAGCAGCAGCATGAGCAGCATGATCAGCAGCATAAGCAGCAGCATGAGCAGCATGAGCAGCAGCATAAGCAGCACGTAGCTCTTCCATACTGATTTTACCAGCCCAGAAATCACGAACAGCAACAATCGCTGTCATCACTCGTGGGTCGCTGTTATGATGCGCTACGCGCTC
>Ga0209085_1000464_pt1 | contig 29816 bp, 41 predicted proteins | sample C_131016_EF_Meta_FD_187310 | JGI IMG/M metagenome (GOLD analysis project Ga0209085, IMG submission 187310) | Freshwater microbial communities from Lake Croche, Canada to study carbon cycling - C_131016_EF_MetaG (SPAdes) (version 2) | ecosystem: Environmental > Aquatic > Freshwater > Lake...
CTTACTCAGAAGTGTTTGACGATTATATGCCACGAGCAGTTGAGCTTATGGCAAATCAAGTTGTGTTTGCACGTGAACATGGGCATACTGTGATTTGGGATCAAACCAGTACCACTGTGAAAAGTCGGGCTCGCAAGTTTAATGCGTTACCTGACTACGAGCACATTGCCATTGTATTTAGAACTCCAGAATTGTCTATACTCAAAGAACGTTTGGCCAGTCGTCCAGGCAAAGAAATCCCCTGGGCAGTGGTTCAGGGTATGATTGATAATTGGGAAGAACCAACCAAAGAAGAAGGATTTAAGGAAATTTGGTACGTTTGACATTGGATACTTTTGATGCTATAATACGTTTATGAACAATAAAAACTACACAGTAATCAGCAAGAATTTATTGCCCTTGTACGACTGCGAAACATTGAACGAAGCAATGACATTTGCCAAAACAGTTGGTGTGTTCGTAACAATCAAAGGCCCAGATTTTGAAGTTTGCGGTATATTTGGCATAGATTCAGTTAAAGACGGCAAATGTCCAGATGGAATTGCTTATGATTGGAACAAAGAATCACGCATTGGACAAATGAAAAAAGAAAGAATTTAATAAAGGTACATTATGCCATCAGTTTTTTTGTATTCAGACCCACATTTTGGCCATGCTGGAGTATGTAGATTCACACGATCCGATGGTGTGACTAAATTGCGTCCGTGGGATACCCCTGAAGAAATGGACGAAGAATTGATCAAAAGATTCAATGATACTGTTCGCCCCAACGATAAAGTATATTTTTTAGGCGATGTTGTGATCAATCGAAGATGTTTACCTACATTAGCTAGGTTAAATGGCGATAAGGTACTTATTCGTGGTAACCACGATATCTTTAGAGACGACGAATATCGCGAACATTTTCGTGAGTTACGTGCCTATCATGTTATGAACGGACTTATTTTAAGTCATATCCCGATACATGAAGCAAGTCTTGGCAGATTTGGTTGCAATATACATGGGCATCTCCATGCTAATAGAGTTATGAAAGCTCGTGGAATTGATGCTAGAACCGGGGAAGTTTTATACGGCAATGAGATTGATCCTAGATATCATAATGTATGTGTAGAACAAACAGATTTTACTCCAATTTTATTTGAAAATGTTTTGAAAAAAATTGAAAAAGAAGGCGGCACATTAGGATTTAAATCTGGAAACGGACCAACCATGTAAAATAGCCCTTTTTAGGGCTATTTTTTGACTTACTTCTAGGGATTTGCATATAATAATAAATATTTGCACACTAGGAGTACCTATGTTTGATTGGAGTAACGTAAAACGGCACGTTGTTGTTGATCAGCTACTAGAGTTATCTTCAAAATTATGTAACCATATAATTACACCTGAAGATTTTCACGAAATTATTTCTAAATTTTTAAAAAAAACATTTCCAATAACAGTGACCCTGGAGTGGGATAACAAGGTAAAAAATCAAAAAGTTATGATAGGCGGGTCCTATTATAGTGATTATGATGAATATGATAGAAAATGCATAGAATTAAACTTTTATTACAATCCCAATATTTCTAAATTTAAAATAACCAAACATAGATATCACAATATTTGTACACTAATAGCAGATACAATATTGCACGAAATTATTCATATGCGACAATATCGTCGAAGAGATTTCAAACCATTACCCAATTATACTAGTTTTGCCAGAAGCAGTAGTATTAGAGAAGAACAGAGCTATTTGGGCTGTACGGATGAAATTGATGCCTACGGATTCAATATAGCCTGTGAGCTATTGCACAAGTATGATGGCAATACCAAAAGTGTTATCAAACATCTATCACTTGATTTGAAAAAAAGTCGAAAGTCAGGCGGCAGCTGGAAAATGTATCTCAAATCGTTTGAGCATGACCATAACCACGAAATAATTAAAAGATTGAAAAAGAAAGTAATTCGATATCTTCCACGGGCCAAGTCTGGAAAGCCTTTCAAAAGTCGTGACTGGATCTGTCATTGACCTTTAAATAGTACTATGCTATCATAGTGTTATGAATATACCTATGCCAGGCACCATCGGCGGTGCTAAAATTATTTTTAAAAATCAAAGTATGGAAAAAATTGGAATTGTTGGTCTTGGCTTTGTTGGTGATGCTATTAGAAGTTCAATGGACTATGGATGGCTCGATAATGTAGTTTGCGTAGATCCCGCCAAAGGTTACGGCAATACCATTGCTGACCTAAAAGATTGTAGTGGAGTATTCATTTGTGTTCCAAGTCCACAAGGCGAAGATGGAAGTTGCGATACAAGTATTTTAGAAAGTGTACTAACGCAGTTAAAGGCCATCGACTATAACGGAGTTATTATCAGCAAGTGTACAGCACCACCAGATGTCTATACAGTGCTCAACGAAGAACATCCTAACCTAGTGCATGTTCCAGAATTTTTAACAGCGGCCAATGCTGCAAGTGATTATGCCAATGGTAAGTTTGCCATCATTGGTGGCAGTGTATTGGCTTATCAACGTGAAGCAGAACGCATCGTTCGTTTGAGTCAACAACAACTGGGTGACAATGTACGATATTGCACCATTGGTGAAGCAAGCCTTGCCAAATATACAATCAATTCATTTATGGCAACTAAAGTTATATTCATGAATGAGCTACAACATTTGGCCACTGCTATGAATTTAGACTATAACAAGATTGCTTCCATGGTTAAAATGGATCACCGTATTGGGTCTAGCCATATGCAAGTTCCTGGACCAGATGGCGCCTTTGGGTTTGGTGGTGCGTGTTTCCCCAAAGATACCAGTGCATTGTTAAAAATTGCAGAACAGCAAAGTGTATCATTGAATGTTTTGGATGTCGCAGTAAAGAAAAATTTACTACTTCGCTTGACAGAACCTAAATAATTCTGTATTATGTATTATATGGGAATATTAAATGACAAATAAAGAAACAGCACTAGACGCTATGTATGGCGACAACGGCTACAAAGAAGCATATCTCGGTGATGCTATCCGCTTTGAGATGAAACGTGATAAGAAACGTTTCTGGGCAGGAGATAACATCAGTGATTATGTCAACGAAGCCGACATAGCAAAACTAATCGAAGAAGCAACCACAGCCTTTGAAGGGGTGCTTGATGCTTTACTCATCGATCGAGAAAACGATCCTAACAGTAAAGGCACCGCACGTAGACTGGCTAAGATGTATTTTAATGAAATAATGGCAGGAAGATATGAACCCCCACCAGATGCAACAGCGTTTCCAAATGATTCAGCAGACCGTTACGAAGGCATGCTCGTGGTACGTAGTGAGCTTCGAAGTATGTGTTCTCATCATCACCAGCCTGTATCTGGGGTTGCCTACATCGGTATCATTGCCGCTAATAAACTTATTGGTCTCTCGAAATACACACGGATTGCTCAGTGGTGTGCTCGACGCGGCACACTACAGGAAGAGCTCTGCAATGACATTGCTAGGGAAATCTCCAAGGCCACAGGATCAGAAAATGTAGCAGTTTATATACAGGCCACACATGGCTGTTGTGAAAATAGAGGCATCATGGCACATTCCAGCCTCACACAAACCACTGTGCTCAAAGGATTTTTTAAAGAAGATGCCGGAGCCAAAAAAGAGTTTTTTGACAATATCAAATTACAACAAGAGTTTGCCCCAAGATAAACAAAGGAAAAAAATGAAAAAAGCAAAACTTAATATACCCACTAGAACTGCTGTGGCCAATGCAACAGCTGGCAACGACATGCCCAAAAAACTAAACATTCCCACTAGGTCTTCTCAACCCAGTAATGGAATGCCAAAAAGTTTTTTGCCCAATCAGTCAGCTGCTCAACAGCGTACTGCAGGCGCTCCGCCCAGTATCATGATTGCAGTGCCAGCCATGGAAATGGTGAATGCAGAATTTGCACAGCATTTGGCCATGGCAGCTGCCAACATGGTGGCCAATGGTATCAAGATCAATTGTGCATTCAATATTGGCAGCGTGATTACCATTGCTAGACGTAATTTGGTAGAAATATTTTTAAAGAGTGATTTTGATTATATTTGGTGGGTGGACAGTGATATGAAATTTCCCATTGATGCCCCCATGCGTCTTTTGGCTAGAAACAAAGAAATTGTTGGTGCCAACTACCGTCGTCGCAGATTCCCCAATCCCAACTTCACTGGCATGATGGGCGGTGCCGGATCATTTACTGAATTTCAAACCACTGACAACAGCCCTGCCATGGAACTGATTGATGTGTTGCCTCATGGCATGGTTCTTTGCAAGCGTGAAGTTTATGAAAAAATACCTCAACCACATTATTTGCAGGAATATGTGCCTTCCCTAAATTTAGAAATTGGCGAAGATATTTTCTTTTGTCAACAGGCTCAAAAGTCGGGATATCAAATTTGGTGTGATCAAGAATTGAGCCGGGAAGTGGCACATATTGGTATTTTCCATTTCAATTACAATTTATCCGTTCCACAATAACTTTTAAAAGGAAACCCTATGCTGTATGAAAGTATAGAAATTCGTAAAGTAAGCAATGGCATCATTGTTACTTTGAGATCTGATGACGAAGAAGATCAAGAATATGTGTATGATAGAGATAGCAAAGCTATTAAATTTGTCAAAGACTTATTGGAAACCAAAAGCAAGCAAAAACCATTGCTTGACAAAATATGAATATTAAAAAACAATACAATATAGGAGACTCTGTTTGGATTTATGGAGTCAGTTGGAAAAACAACAAGTCAGTTCAAGGTACTGTGATCAAATCATTTACCATTGACTATGGTGAATTTGATGGGGAAGAAATACACTATGTTATTGCTATCCCCACTGAAATTGAATATCTTTTGGAAATTCGTACATGGCACATGATGAGTCAAACCAAAGATGGTCATGTGGGTAGTATTAGAGAGACGTTTGTTGATGCTGAACCTGCTCGTAAACTATTGACCAGAACTGGAATGAGTTTTACATCAGAAGACGAAGAAAAATTTACTGGTGACGGACATGATGGTATGGGAACAACTTTGGATGATTTTGAAGACGGCCCCAGTACAGAACAAATTCATGCTGCCTTGGAAAAATCCAGGAATGAATCACGGCACGGACCATTGGTAATCAAGGATAACAAAGTACCACGTCGTAAAAACTATTCAAGAAAAAAGAAAAATGTTTCCAGCCACAACTCTTGAATCAATAATGCAACTGTGGGCTGCGGAATCAAGAAAAGTCTCTATTAAATCAACAATTGAAAAATCTGGAAGAGGGTGGATCCTGTCCATCTTTGAAGATTTTTCATCAGTTGATGACGCAGGTAACTCATTTCCTAGTTCTGATCTAAAAGAACAGGTTGACTGGGCCACAGAGCAATTAGAAGGTCAAGCTGTAAGACTTGCATGGAACATGTGGAAATTCAAAAATAAGCGTGATGCTGAAAAATTTACAACCGTGTACTACTTGATATGGGCAAAGTAAGATGGTGTGAATTTGACAAAAACGGTTATCGTCATGTTGAAGAAATACATGAAGTAGTTGTTCATCGGTTTACTATGGGCGATGTTGAAGACCCAGACTTGTATGCGGGCCAGCCTATAAGTGAATGGCAGGAAAGTGCACCAGGCAAGTTTGTGATGGAACACGCTGTTGAAACACCCGTCTGGCATAGACAAGCTGACCCAGTAAATTGGGGACATCAGTACATAATCGTAGCAGAATTGGAAAAGAAAAAACTAGCGGAATTTTATTTGAAATGGGAAAATCCAAATGGAAATAGTACGTTATGGTGAAACTTGCGCAGTAAAACAGGTCAATACTACCAAAAGTGTTGAGGCAGAGGTTCACGAATTTCGAGAACAAAAAAATCTCACAGTGGTTTTGAACAAGAGTGTGAAACTACCCATGACCTGGAATGGCAAAATGTATGAAGGTAGAATGGCTGGAATAGATTTTGTCAGCGATGGACCATCAATTAAAAAATCAACCACAGGAAGATAAAATGAACGTTTTCAGAGACCAAGAGAAGTTTATGAAGGCATGTGGCCAGAGTGTTGAAGGCTTTGACAAAGATCAATTTAACTTGTACTTTAACTTGATAGAAGAAGAATTTAAAGAATTAACTGTAGCCTATTCTGCCGGAGACAAGGTAGAAATGCTAGATGCACTCATTGACATTTTGGTTGTCACTATTGGTGCCGTACACTCAATGGGTGCAGATGGCGAAGGTGCTTGGAAAGAAGTTATGGCAACTAACTTTGCTAAAATTGACAAAGAAACAGGCCTAGTACGTAAGCGTGAAGATGGCAAGGTACTAAAACCCGTAGGTTGGGTTCCACCTGATTTAAAACCATTTGTTTAAAGGAATAATATGAGAAGTCATTATTGGACATGCAGTAAATTTGCAGACTGGATTCGAGGTACTACTAAACTCAAAGCTGGCACCAGTGAGGAATGGCACGAGTGGGAAAATCGTGCTAAACAGGCATATCCCATTCGTTGGTGGATCGCTGAAGAAGGACTTGACTATGTTCAAAAATTTGTTTACTATATACCAGACCAATTGAATGACATACGTTACTATATTAATAACCGTTGGGTTTCTCGCAGCCATGCTCTTACCGCACATGCTCAAGACATCAAGCCTGGTTCTTGGTGTGATGTCGGCAACCGCTTTTTGCCTTGCTTGTTCAATGAGCTTGTGGATTTTGTTGAAGTAGAACAGGCCTGGAACTATTTGTTGTGGAATGATGAGGAACGAAAGAAATACAATGTTCCTTGGTATCGCAGTGGTTGGCTGCGTTGGCGCACTTGGCGCTGCCCAGAAGCAGGCATGGCTTACTTGAATTGGGCCAGTACTCTTACAAATGCAGAGTTACTTGATGAAGATAAAAAACATCTAGCAGAACCCACACACCAAGCCAAAGCCGCTAAGGAAATCATTGAATTATATACTTGGTGGACTGTTACCTATCGTAATCGTCCAGATCCGTATGATGCAAGTGGTTGGACTGCTTACTGTGAAGCAAGCCGTGCGGCCAATGGTGGAAGTCTTTGGGGAAGTTTAGGTGGTGATAAAACTCCTGAACTGAAAAAGACAAGTACATTGGCTTTAAAGAAACTTCGTAAGATGGAAGAGGCTTACGAAAAAGAGGATGAACAAATGATGATCAGACTTATCAAAATTAGAGGCTCATTATGGACTTGATTACACAATTTCCTGCCGAAGGCATAATGAAAACTAATGACTGGGGAGATTCAAAAGTTTATCGAGTTGCCTGCGGGTGCGGCGATGAGAATCATAATCATACTGTGTGGGTAGAAGCAGATGATCATGATATTGTTGTTACTATCTATACAACTGGCAAGACCAATTGGTGGAGTAAAACACGCTGGTATCATATTTGGACATTGTTAACCAAAGGTTATATTGATACAGAATCTGCTGTTTCTATGACCAGACAGCAGGCCCTTAATTATTCCGAAACTTTAAAGAATGCCATCGACGATGTTGAACAATTCCGAAAAAACAAAAGTAGCCAGCAGTCCTGAACGTCATACTTTCCAATTAGAGAGTGCAAGGGAACGTGCCAAGGAAGATGGCAAAGAAATTCCAGAGTACTATGAAAACTTTTGGAAAACTGCCAAAGAACGGGATGAGGACAATCTTGTAGATCCAGAATGGCAAAAAGATAACATGGAGTATGATCTCCGTAGCACCAAATGGATCTGTGACAAAGTCAAAGCCAGCGATGCATATGCTCAAAACTTATATGCGGCCATGTGTAATATGCAGTTCGTCAAATTGGATGTTATACCAATTTTAAAAGATCAACGTTGGAGTGCCAGTTGGCGTCACAGTGGTGGCATAATTGCCGACATGCAGGAAAAGGGTGACTATATCAACTGGTACTGTAGTGGTATGGGAGGGCTTGTTGGTGATTGGGATCAAGATAGTGAAACTTTTGAACAATGGCAGGCTCGAACCAAATATGTTCCAGAAGGTGTTGTTACAGAAGAAATTCAAGAAGATTTGAAAAAACTAGGCTGGGTTGCAGTCGAATGGGACGAGGATAATTAAAATGGATATGGATAATGCGGCTACCTGGTTAGCAGGTAGCATTTTATTAATGTTAGGTTTTATTGTTGTTGTTATTGGTATTGTTGCTATCAACAATATCATACATAAATTTTGGAAACCTATAAAGTTTTTTACCCCTGATAGTTGGACTGCATTTAATCCACCTGATCATATTGGAATAAAGTCCAATTCAGAAAGTTCTTTAAAGATTAAAAAAGAAACTTTGATGAAATGATTAAAACTATTGTTCTTACACAAGATCAATGGAATCGGCTTTATGATCAATTCAAAAAAGATCTTCCATTGAGTGTGATACTTATTCGAGATAAAATGAAAAATCATCTAGGATGTACCATACGAGAACACGAGGAATGGGAACCTGTAAATAATGACTATTACGGGAGTAGGGTAGTTACAACCCGATTAGATTTTTTTGATGAGAAAAAAAAGGTCATGTTTTTGTTAAAATACAGCGAATTCATTAATAAAGATATTTAGGTATGAATATTGCTCTCAGTCAACGAACTATTATTCGAAACGAGGAAACCTATGATGCCATTGATCGCTCATGGTATACCTTTTTGAGTGGGCATGATCTAACATTTATCCCCAATCGTTTGGATCAAGATTTTGATAAAATTGCAGAAAACACCGACATTTTAATACTCACAGGGGGCGATAATAGCCCCGTACGCAGGCAGACAGAGCGCAGGGCAACTATTGCTATGCTCAAGCGAAACAAACGCATTGTAGGGGTTTGTCATGGGGCATTTTTACTGACCAAATTCCTAGGAGGCACTACGGGACGGAAAACTGGTCATAAAGAAGTTATCCACAAAGTTATTCACAATAACTGTGAATATCTTGTGAACAGCAATCATAAAAACTATATCAAAACTCTCCCAATGAGTGCAAGAATTCTTGCCAGGGATGAAGAAGGGCATTGTGAAGCTTGGGTAGATCACAATATAGCAGGAGTGGTATGGCATCCAGAACGTATGGATTCTAGCTGGATTCCTGAAGAAATTGCCCATTTTTTTGGTAAAAAAATCTAAAACCCACTTGACTTTGCGGCCTTTAGGCTATATAATAACAGCATTGTGCAACAACACACTAAGGAGCAAAAATGGCCACAGTCGCAGGTGTAAAATTTAAGCCCAAGGCAAAAAAGATTACTAGTACAAGTATTCGTGAATATGCCAAACGAGATCACAGTCCTAAATGGGATGGTGCATCAACTATGTCCCCCGAAGAGTTTTTGAAATACTTTCACGGAGCAATGAGCTACTATAAAATGGAAAGTTCTGCCAAAGAACTAAAGCCTAAAGTCATTGATTGGATGGGCAGAAATGGATATGACCGGGCTGAAATATCAGCATTCAAAAAAACTGATGATTGGCGATGCCATATTACCATGGGGGCAATTGCCGCAAATTTATTAAAAGGCATGCCAGAAGTCAACGAAGGCTTTAACAATGGTAAAAATACCGGTGATTGGCTGCGTTTGGAAATTAGTAAAGTAGTTGCAGATGGAAAGAATGACGTTGAACCTGTGATTGTGGACAAAACAGCAAAATTGGCTGCTCCTGTAATTACTATTCAAGACCGTATTCGTGATCAGGCAGCTGATATGAGTGAAGAAATTGACTATGCCATAGATAAATGGATCATGGATCCTGAAACTTTTAATCCAAAAGAATTCAAATTGATTAGTCTGTTACGTGGCAAGGGAACTAAAGCACCACAGGCTCGTTATATTAAATCATTTTTTGAACGTGGTCACAAAGAATTACTTGAATTGTCCTCTGGAAATGCTGATGAACAGTTGCGAGAAGGCTATCAACATGTTAGTCGTAAAAATATTAAAAAATTGATTGAATTTTACGAATCAATTGCACAAGCCTGCGAACAAATTGCTGCCGAAGCTAAGGTGCTTAAGAAGCCAAGGGCGAAGAAAGCAAAACCTGCCGAAGAGTTAGTCAAGCGCATCAAGTTCAAAGCCATTGATGACAAGCTAGGAATTGTCAGTGTGCCTGTAGCGGGATTGATTGGTGCTCAAGCCGCTGTAGTTTATAATACCAAGAGTAGAAAAATTGGTATGTACATTGCTAAAAGTTCTGCAGGATTATCAGTCAAAGGTACCAGTATTACAGAGTTTACTGAAAAAAGCCTACAAAAAACTCTGCGTAAACCCGATGTACAACTTAAAGAATTCCGAGACCAAAATACACAGAAGCGTATTGAAACATGGTTTGGCAAGATCAAAGCCACAGAAACTGTGATGAATGGTAGAATGAATGAAGAAATTGTGTTGTTGAAGATTTTTAAATAATAGGAGATATTATGGTTAATTTTATAAATTGGTGTAGCAATAATCGTAAACCCATTGGTTATGCCATTGGTGGATTAAATGTAATTTCTGGATTGTTTGCTATTATGTCAGGTAGCATGATATCCGGAGTGGCCTGTTTGGCTATAGGTGTTTTAATTGTTTTTGATGCAAAGGTGTTCAAATGATCTCAATAAAAGAATGGATGGAATTGGTTGACTATAAAATTACCGAAGGTGATACTTATGGGTGGCAATGTTACGGCCCCAATGCTTATCAGCTGAATAGCTGGAATGGTGTCCACGGTAAGGGCGGGCATAGTTTTAGTATTGTGTTCAGTACCAAGAGTCAAAAGGTCTACGAAGTCAGTATGTGTGATTATACCAATGATCGTGCTTACCGAATGATTAATCCAAAGTTTCAAGAAAAGCATCGTAAAGAAGCAATGGAACGAGGAGTTAATTTGAACGAAGCATGGGATGACGTGGACTATGTGGAATTGGATGTGGTGGATGACGTTATCCAAAAGGCACTGGCTATTCGTGCAGGAGAAGATTATGATACTCGTGTGCAAGTAGAGGTTGACTTTTCGGATGAAGAACTGTTACAATATATGAAACTAGCGCACCAGCGTGATATGACCTTTAACGAATTTGTTGAAGAAGCGTTGCGTCATGCTATTGAAGAAGTAGAAGCTGGACGTCTTACCAAAGAAGATGCTCAGAAATGGAAATTGGAAAGTCAAGAAATATCTACAGAACAAAAAGGCCTGTATGACTGACAAAGTATTATGCAAAGACTGTAAACACAGCTTTAGAAAATTCTCCGATTGGTTATGGCACGGTGAATCATCATTTGCTTACAGTTGCCGTAAAAGTTTTAGACCAACACACGACGAACCAGATCTAGTTCTTGGATCTAAAAAGGTTCCAGCCAAATATGAATCTTGCGGTATTGCTAGAATTTCAAATCCTAATCTAGATTATCGCTGTGGTGAAGAGGGCAAATTCTGGCAACCAAAAAATAAAAAGGACTTGTTCAAATTTATTCGACATGTGAGTGTATGAGATGATATCATAGCCGTCATGGAATTTACATGTTGATACAATTTAGGTGATAAACATTATGAGTGGTTGGAATACAATTGAACGAATTCGCAGGCTTGAAGAACGAATTGACAAGCTGGGTTTTAAGTTTGCCAAGAGCAAACACAGTGATTGGAGTGATGATCACGGAGCCTTGAGTCTTGTGCCAAAAGATCCAGATGCCTTACCCATATACAGCCGTGATGCTGAACTGTATGTGGGTAGCGTAGAAGGATTAGAACTTTGGCTGGCTGGTATTCGTTGGGCACGGGAGTATGATATGATGCTCAAGTTAAGTGACGATAAGAAACGTGCTCGTAAAGAGCAAGACGAACGCAATCGCATGTTATTGAAAACTATCAAAAATAGTGAAATTCCAGAAAGAGTCAAAACATGACATTGCCTGATGAACGATATCGAGCAGTAGTACAGACTCGAAAATTCTTGTTGGATCTTTGTAATAGTGAACATACACCCAGAGTACCTAAATTGATACGAGACACAGCACGTAGCATGTTGAGGCACTATCCCACTCAATACGATATGGAAATGGTTGCAGACAAAGCACCTGAAATATTTCAAGAACGTATGGAACCGTTATATCGTATGGTCAAACAATACGGCATAGATAAGAAAGAAACAAAATGAAAACATTTGACACATTTGAACAAGTAGAAAATATGCTGTCCTGCATGAAACGTCCCATAGTGATTCATGCAAAGTTAATAAATGAAGAATTTCGAGTCAATACATTAGAAGGCAATTACAAACAAGGTAAACCAGGCGACTATCTTATGCGTGGCATTGATGGCGAATTGTATATCTGTGATGGTAATATTTTTAATAAAACTTACGATTTTATAGGATAAACGATATGCTTGTGGGTCTTTCGTTTAGTAGATGTGTACGTGATATAGTAGATGACAAAGTTGACATTGATAATGTCCTAGTCATTATTGCTCGCACAGACTTTAATCCACGAGACGACAATCAGTGGAATGGTATTTGGATGGGGTATCGTCAACGTGACGGCTGGAGCAATCCTGAATGGGCTAATTATACCAACGACGATGAAGATCGGGTTCGTAGTGTAAGCATTGAACTTTGGGAAAGTGGTAAATTGCACCAGCCTCGTCAGTTTGGTGCCCATGCGATTAGGCGATCAGAAATTTGGTTAGAAACAGTTTTGCCAAATGATGAACTTGATAAAAATCCCGCAGCCAAAAAATCTTGGGATCAATTTCAAACTGTGGCCGGATTAACCAACGTAAAATTAGACAAGGATTATCAATGACTGAAGAATTTGATAGATACGATGCTTTTGAAAAAGAAATGCAGGAAAAATTTCCCAAAATGTTTTCTGAACCATACGGAGGATTTTGTTGTGGTGAGGGTTGGTGGCCAATTCTAAAAAGTCTTTGTGGGCAGATTCAACACCACATTGATTGGAAAGCCAGACAAGGACACGACGTCCCACAGGTAGTTGTGGCACAAATTAAAGAGAAGTTCGGCAGCTTGCGCTTCTACTACGATGGTGGTGATGAATATATTGACGGACTAGTTAGCATGGCAGAATCATGGGCTGATCACACCTGTGAAACTTGTGGCGAACTTGCTAGGAAAAAAACCACAGGATATATTAAAACTGTGTGTGATAAACACTATGAAGAATTTAACCAATACAAAAAAGGAAATCAACAATGATGAATACACTAGTACCCATGGTGGTAGAAAAAACTGGGCAAGGTGAACGTGCCTTTGATATTTTTAGTCGATTGCTCAATGAACGAATCATATTTTTAAATGGTGCAGTTGATGATCATAGTGCCAATTTAGTCATTGCACAGATGCTACATTTAGAAAGTTCAGACAGTGAAAAAGACATTCACTTTTACATCAACAGTCCTGGAGGAGTAATTACCAGCGGCATGGGTATCTATGATGTCATGCAATTTATTAAACCAGCTGTTTGTACCTATGTGATTGGACAGGCCTGTAGCATGGGTAGTTTTTTGGCACAGGCAGGTACTGCTGGTAAACGATTTGTGTTGCCACACAGTCGCACCATGGTGCATCAACCCAGTGGTGGCGCTCGAGGTATGCAAAGTGATATTGAAATTCAATATAAAGAAATTACTCAAATGAAAAAAATGCTAACAGAACTGTATGTCAAACATAATACTGCTGGCAAAACATACGAAGAGTTTGAACGTGTGATGGACCGAGATACATTCTTATCTGCACAGGAAGCTCTTGATTTTGGATTATGTGACAAGATAATTCAAAGTCGTTAAACAACATTAGAAGTCCTCCAATAAAACAATTAAATAATTTTATCATTGTGGAGAACTTAAATGGAAAAATATGTAACCATAGTTCTAACTTTATTTTTTATTGGAGGCTTAATAGGCTGGAGCCTTTTTATCATTACTCTAGGGTTTTTATTTAAAATGCGCAAAACTGAAATTGCCATGTTAGAAGACCTAAAAGAAGAAGTCAAAGAATTTAAAAAAGAATTTCAAAAACTAAAATAACTATTGACATTGACATAATGTAAATATATAATAGTTATTCACCCAGTGGACTCATACGTCATTCAACCCACTTTAAATATTCTGCATGTCGTCAAACTTGCTACTTTTAAAAAGGAGAAAAGAGATGGCAAAATTTCTTTCAACAAAACACTACGGACACAATATTGGTCTGTCGGCGGTATTCCGTCAACCAAATGCAGATCACAGTCACTGTCATTTGCTACATGGCTACAGTTTAGCGTTTACATTTACATTTGGCTGTGACTCATTAGACGACAAGAACTGGGCGGTGGACTTTGGAGGTCTAAAACCGCTCAAAGCATGGCTAGAAGATCACTTTGATCACAAGTTGGCGTTGGATCACCTAGATCCACATCTGGACAAATTCCAAGAACTTGAAGATTTGGGCTTGGCCGAGATTAGAATATTCAATGGTGTGGGTGCAGAGAAGTTTGCTGAACACGCTTGGCGCTTTGCTGACCAATTGATTCGACAAAAGACAGATAATCGTTGCTATTGCGTTAGGGTAGAATGTGCAGAACACGGTGCTAACTCGGCTATCTACGAAGGTTAAACACTATTGGCGCTTATGGGCTAAAGCGATAGGTGATAAATCAGGGTTTACGGATAAAGAAGCAGATAAAATTGCTTTTATCCGTACTGTGATTGTGCTATGCTATATGATAACAAACGCCTTTATTATTTTAGGCGTAATTAGACATTGGTGATATTATGAACATGACAGATAAAGATTGGTTAGAAAGAATTAGTATTGCATACAAAGCATATCCATACCCCAGTAAAGATATTGAATCTTTTATAAAATGGATATATGAACAGTACGGTATTGTACAAGCAAAATAAGGAAACAAATGAAAAAAATATTGGTAACAGGTGGTGCTGGATTTCTTGGCAGTCACTTATGTGATAGATTGGTGGCACAGGGACATCATGTTTTGTGCGTTGATAATTATTTCACAGGTAGTAAGAAAAACATTGAACATCTTTTAGATTTCAAAAATTTTGAAATTATCCGTCAGGATATTTGTATTCCATTATATGTGGAAGTAGATGAAATATATAATCTAGCATGTCCTGCAAGTCCTTACTATTATCAATGGGATCCAATCCAAACAATGAAAACATCTGTGATTGGTGCATTCAACATGCTAGGGCTGGCCAAAAGAACCAAGGCAAAAATTTTGCAAGCCAGTACCAGCGAGTGCTACGGTGATCCCACTGTTCATCCCCAACCAGAAGAATATTGGGGCAATGTAAACCCCATAGGCATACGTGGCTGTTATGATGAAGGCAAACGTGCTGCTGAAACCCTGTTCATGGATTATCATCGTAAGCACGGCGTTGACACTAAGATCATGCGCATCTTCAATACCTATGGTCCAAGAATGAACCAAAATGATGGCCGTGTGGTGAGTAATTTTGTTGTTCAAGCTCTTAAAGGTCAAGACATCACCATTTATGGAGATGGACTTCAAACTCGTAGCTTTTGTTATTTTGAAGATAATTTAAACGGCATGATGGCATTAATGAATAGCAATTATCATTTGCCTGTAAACATTGGTAATCCTGGAGAGTTTACTATGTTAGAACTAGCCAAAAAAGTTATCCAAATGACTGGAACAACTAGCAAAATTGTTTTTCAAGATTTGCCTCATGATGATCCAAAACAACGTAAACCTGATATCAGCCGAGCAAAACAGATATTAAATTGGGAACCAACAATTAATTTGGAACAAGGGCTAGAAAAAACCATTGACTATTTCCGCAAAATACTGTAAAATATGTGTACAGTTAATCATTATTGAAACGGAGAATAACGCAATGAACACATCTTCATGGATAGTAAAAATTGAAGAAGATCCCGACACCGGTGATCTTATTCTGCCTTTTCCTCAAGATTTGCTCGACCTTCAAGGTTGGCAAGAAGGTGATACATTGGAATGGGTTAAAGGGGAAGATGATTCTTGGATTATACAGAAAGTTAAAGAATGACCATTAAACGAGTGGGTTTTTGTTGCAAGTGGATTGATCGACCTGATCAAATTAACGGTATTAAACCTACAGACGACTGTAAACAATATAATACAGGCGGCACCACTGTTGCTTGGTTAAACAGACAAAGTAAGGAAGTAGCAGAACAAAAATTATGGGACCTAATGAAAGGTAACATTGAGTCTATTCGTAAACTTGTAGAAAAGGTAGGTAGTTTAGATGAATCACTTCGTATGGTACGTCTTAGCAGTGATATTCTTCCCGTCTATACTCAGCATGATTGGAGCTGGTTTTGGCGTCAGAATGATGTACAGTCATACGCCAAAAAACATTTTGCAGAGGTGGGAAATATTGCTCGTTCCTGTAACGTTCGTTTGTCTTTTCATCCCGGTCAATATACTGTCATGGCATCTGATGATGAAGATATTGTTAAACGTAGTATAGAAGAATTTGAATACCATACCGACATGGCACGTTGGATGGGGTATGGAAAGAAATTTCAAGATCTCAAAATTAACGTACATATTGCTGGTCGAAAAGGTCCAGCAGGAATACAGGCAGCCATTAAAAAATTGTCGCCCGAGGCAAGAAACTGTCTCACTATTGAAAACGACGAGATGACATGGGGCATTGATTCTAGTTTAGAATTAGCCAAAGACTGCGCCCTAGTATTAGATATACATCACCATTTTATTAAAACTGGAGAATACATTGACCCAAACGATAGCCGTGTTAAAAAAATTATTGATAGCTGGCGGGGTGTTAGGCCTACTTTACATTTCTCCGTTAGTCGTGAAGACTTACTTAGAAATCATGATAAACAATCCTTACCCAATCTTGAGACCCTCTTAAACGAAGGTTATAAAAAAGCCAAACTCAGAGCACACAGTGATTACTTCTGGAATACAGCAGTCAATCAGTGGGCCCTGAGCTTCTTAGAGCACTTTGATCTAATGTGTGAATCAAAATCAAAGAATTTAGCCAGTTTTGCATTACACAAACAAGCTAAAGAATTAAACCTTCTTTGATTTGGCAGTTGTTTTCTTTGCTGTAGTTTTAACAGTCGCCTTGGACTTAACAGTACTGGGCGATTTTGCTTTGACTGTCTTGACAGCTGGCACTATTGTTTTGACTGCACGTGGTTTACGTGGTTTCTTCACAGGAGTTTCTTCAACAACTGACACACTTTGCTCAACAGGCAGTTGATTTAAAATCACTGGTTCTGTTTCAGTTGTGGTTACTTTGACTGCGGCAGCAGGTTTTTTTCCAAAAACCAAGTAAGCAATCACTGCTAAAAATACTAGACCTAAAATTAATTGAATTTCCATTGGGTATTCCTTTATATAAAAATATAAGTTTATTTACGCATCGCTAAATATTAGAATGCAAAAATTGAATCTGAGTGTCAAGCGCCAATTTACCCTTACACCACATTGGTTGTGGCTAGCAAAAACTGGGAAAGCTCTAGCCTCAGGATCCTTGGATGCCCAGTTGACCACTTGACGAGGTATTTACCCATGTACAATTTTATCAAATACGTTGTTGAAGGCAAAGAGGTAAAAAAGTTAGAACAACTATCATTACCTTACGGTCGAGATCAGTTGGGCAGAAGTCTCAGCAAGCAAAGCATGGACTATCACTACGGCAAATTGTATAGGGCCTATGTGGATCGATTCAATTCAGGGGAGGGAGACCCTGACTTCAATGAAGCTGGAGCTTTTTTACACAATATATACTATGGACAATTTTGTCCACCCAAGGGCAACAACAAGCCCGCTGGTGCTATAGAAGACTTTATCAATCGGCATTTTAATTCATGGGACAAATTCAAAAAAGAATTTGAAAAATCAGCCATGGCCATACAGGGCAGTGGTTGGGCATATTTGGCAAAAAATGGTGAAATCAAAACGATCAAAAATCATGAAATACGTCAGGACATCATAATACTAGTGGATTGGTGGGAACATGCATGGGCTCTTGATTATCAAACCGATAAAGCAGGGTATCTCAATAACCAATGGAAAATCATGGATTGGGAAAAAATTAACATACGACTGGAGAACAGCAATGTCAAATGATATAAATGCTTTGGTAAGCTACGAAGAATATGTGGAAAATGACGAATATGATCCTGATGATTTTGGATTTGTGCTGCGTCCAGACGGCAGTTTGAAATCATTCATGATTCCAGAACATTTGATGACTGATCCGCCAGAAGAAGTCAAATTGATTTTGGAACTGTTCGGCATTGACAGCATACACGAATTGACTGATAGAACACTGCATTAATCATGTTGTTGGTTAGGTAAATACATTATTACCAATTGAAATAGGGTGACAATGTCTCAACAACTCACTGATTTAAACCAACAAATAACAATTACAATTTTTGTTTGTCGCCCGACCCATAACGGCATGACTGTAAAAGACTATGCCGACGGCATTGTTTCAGGAACACACTCAACGTTGGATCACGCTGAATTTGAAACCATGTTTGGTGCGTCTGACTCAGACATAGATTCAGTTGTTCAATTCCTTGAACAAACAGGATTAACAGTTATATATTCACATTGTTGCGCCGCATCAGTAATAGCAACAGGCACCGTGGGTCAAATCAATTCAGCATTTGGTATAACATTAATTGATGTTACAACTCCTGAACGAACCTACATGATTTACGACGGTGCTATTATACTACCGAATAATCTTAACAACATAATTGATCATATAGATGGTTTAGATACCTCTGCATATGTTGTACCAATGAACAATTTTCGAGCAGCAGTAGCAACTCCAGGGTATAACACTCGATTGGTTAAACCTCAAGTTGCTGCTACAGCCTACAATTTTCCAGGAAATAACGATGGAACTGATGGTGTTGGACAAGTAATTGCTGTGGTACAACCGTGGAATTGTGGATATACTCAGCAAAATTTAAACAGCACATTTGCTGCGTATGGTATAACTGGTACCACGGTAGTAGATTACCTACTTGATGGAAAAACAAATAACCCTTCTGGCGGGACAGTAAGCGGAACCAATAGTGAAGTTATGTTGGACATTGCCATGGCTGCTGGCATTGTGCCAAAAGCTACTGTTGTTGTGTATATTTGTAATACAGTCCAATCTGCTCTTAATGCTATATTGTACGATCCACAAAATAAAGGCTATCTTCCAAAAATAGTATCTATAAGTGTTGGCGGAGCAGAAGGAACCCATGCTACAACAACTGCAGACACCTTATTGGCGCAAGCCGCTGTATTAGGTGTTACTGTAATTGTCTCTTCTGGCGATTGGGGACCTTATAATGGACCGGTTGTTGGATATGCTTATCGTAGCTATGGAGCAAGTTGGCCATCATCAAGTCCGTATGTATTATCAATTGGCGGCACCAGTCTCATATTAAATCCCAATGGATCCATTGCTAGCGAAGTGACTTGGAACAACAACGGAGAAGATTATTTTATAACTGGCGGCAACACAAGTACTCGATATGCAGCACCAAGTTGGCAAACAGGAATAACACTTAAAGACTATGCCACAGGTGTTAGTTCAACACCAACTGGTCGTGCCACCCCTGATGTTGCTTTGGTGGCTGACCCATATACAGGGTTTACTTATTTTTATTATGCTTCAACATCCAGCACAAACGTGTCCAATAATTATGGCGGCGGTACCAGTGCTTCGGCGCCATTGTGGGCAGGATTGATAGCAAGGATCAACCAACTTAAAGGAACAAGCGTGGGATTTATTAATACCACACTTTATAGTAATCCCACTGTGTTCCATGATATACTGCCTACTGTATCAGCCAATAATAACGCATACTTGGGTGTTGGTTTTAGTACCACTCAAGGGTGGGATGCTACTACTGGTTTAGGTAGTCCAAATGGCACAGCATTGACTGCACTTTTTGTCGTTAGTGCATCCCCTCCTGTCACATCGCCAACTTATCAAAATGTTGATTACAATTCACTAAGCACTGTCATCAATCTCAATGTGAATGGAATTTACGACCATGTATACATTGCAGTCAATGCCATTCATGGCGTTTTGACCATTAACGATCTAGTTGTGACCTATAAGCCAAATCGTGGTTATCATGGCTTGGACACTTTTAATTTTTACACTGACAATGCTGCTGGCAATTCCAATATATCCCGAGTCACTCTGACCATCTTGGATCCTGAACTTACGCTAACACCTGATGCACTTCCCAATGGTAAAATTGGTCAGACATATTTGATCAACTTGACAGTGTTTGGCGGCCAAGCACCATATTTCTTTGAGGTATGGTATGGAGATTTGCCAGAAGGCATCAAGTTGGTGAACAACACATTGGTTGGTACACCAAAATATCCTGGCATTTATAATTTTGGCATACTGGCTTCAGATAGCAGTTACCCTGCATATGTCAATGTCGCAAACGATTACGATTTGCAAATTGATTCCAAAATAAATTTTTCTTGGTTGACCAATCAAGGACAGCTGGTAAATCCGGCTGAACCAGGCAGCTTTATTTCTGCAGCTTTGGTAGTAACTGCCAATTCTGATCCCATCTTTACAGTTATATCAGGATCTCTGCCAAAAGGATGCCAATTGACACAGAACGGTGCTAATGGTGTGATCAGTGGGTTTGTTCAGGGATCTATATATCCTGTGACTTACAATTTTGTGATAAGAGCTTACAGCAAGCTTTTTCGATTGTCAGTAGATAGATCATTTAGCATTGCTGTGTTGCCTTTTGCAGCTCCAGTTTGGAGCTATAACACTGCCACTGTATACCTTCAAGGACCTAATGCAGACGGTACATATAAAAATTATCAATATGTCAAACAGCAGTTGATTGCCAATGCACCCATTGGAGTGGGATCCAGTCCCTACAACATCACCTACAGTTTGAGCACTTCGGGCACATTACCCGCTGGCGTGAACATTTACAGCACAGGCACTTTGAATGGTTTTATAAAACTTGACGTCTCAGTTTTGCCCAATGTGGATACAAAATCATACAATTTTAGAGTTTTGGCCAGCAATGGCTATAGATCAACACCTCAAAATTTTGTAATGACTGTGACCTCTGTTAACAGCACTTTTCAAGATCCCACTTTTTTGCAAAATCCCTATTTGGGAGCATTCCAAGACAACAGTTATGAAATCATACCTGTATTTGCTTACGCGGCTTTTCCTGTATTTGGACCCGTCATTTACCAATCAACAGCTGGCAATATTCCAAGCTCCATGAGCTTGGACACAACATCTGGATTTATATATGGGGTAATTGATCCCCAGCCCAATTACTTGACAAACTATGAATTTCTAATCACTGCCAATAGATACAATCCCTACGAAGATGAATACGCATCAGCTTCGCAGTATTTCAGTATGGATATTTTTCAAAAAAACAGTGATAGAATATCCTGGGTCACAACATCCAGTTTGGGAATCATACCTCAATTTGTACCAAGCACACTAAAAATGGTAGCTACTCACACTCAAACAATTTATGATTTGCAATATTTTTCTGTGGGAAATGATTTACCTAACGGACTTGTTCTTGATACCAATGGAGATATTTTGGGAGTGCCAATCAGCACTGGCACATACACTATAAGTGTGGTAGCAACCACGGGGACTATTTACAATGCCGCAACATGGAACAGTGTGGTAACTTCAAAAACATATCCAGTGGCAGCTGCTTACAAATCATTTGATCTCAAAATCAGCAATACACCCTTGAAGTATACCAATATCTATGCCAGATTGTTTTTGCCAAGATTGTTGAGATTGGAATATCAAAGATTCATTTCCAATACCACTGTGTTTGAACCCAATTTGATATATCGAAAAGAAGATGTCAATTTTGGCGTTCAAAAGGATTTCAAAATGTATTTACACTATGGAATACAGCAATTCAACACTGTACATGACTATTCAATTGATCCTCCCATTTCAGACCAAGAGAAAATTTTTTACACTGGCAAGATCATGTATCAATCTGCTACAGATGATCAGGGAATACCCCTATTTGATGTGGTTTATTTGGATATTTTGGATCACAATCAAGGCAAACAAATTTTAAACAAGATACGGCAAGAATTGAGATACAAATCCAATGCTGGTATTAATTTTGATTATTACCCATATTGGCAAAAATCTGCTATAATTGATCAAACAAAATTCATATTTGGCGTAGTACTGTGTTATGCCCTGCCTGGCAAAGCAGTCCAGATAATTGCCAATTTCAAACAGTATTTCCAATCCTTGGGTCATTTTGAATTAAACAATATAGATTTTACCATAGATAGATTGGTATTTGAGCAGACTCTAAGTTCCACTAGCAGTTCATATCTTATACTTCTGTAAACATCGCAAGCAAACTAATAAATACATTTGAATTTTTAAGGTTGTAAAATAAATGACTGCATTTTTGAATTTAGCTGATCCAAACACTAACACAACTGCTGTTTTGGTGCAAGATTCAGGTGTTGAGTATTATGTCACTCCACAGCAGGCAGCTACATTATTGACTCCTTTTCTAATAGGCCCGCAGGGTATTCAAGGAATATCTGGTCAAGGGGGGCAAGGCCTGCAAGGAGCACAAGGTGCTCAAGGCAGTGGTGCTCAGGGACGGCAAGGGCCACAAGGACTACAGGGCTTAGGAGGATCTGGTGGAACACAGGGAGCCACTGGCATGCAGGGTTCTCAAGGAGTTCAAGGCAATACAGGATTTCAAGGCATTCAAGGCAATACAGGATTTCAAGGTGTAGTTGGCCCCGTTGCTGCTGTGATTGCTAACATAGCCAACGGAGATACCGGTAGTATACCAATACAATCTGGTGCCAACACCACAGCATTTATACCAATTGGCTCCAGCGGCACCATTTTGGTATCGCAGGGTAGCACTGCATCATGGCAAACTGCTTATTCAGTGGGTGTGGGACAACTGTATCTTTCCCCACTTGGAGCTCTTGACACTAACCTTTACTATCCCACACTTTCGCCTAGTGTAAGTGCTGCTGGTTTTTACTCAGAATATTCCAGTGGCAGCTTGTATTTCAGGAACAGTACTGGTCAACTAACTGTGCCTAAGCTATCGGCAGTCAGTACTGCCAATGCTGTGTCCACTGACACGGGAGCAGTAGTAGTTGCTGGTGGCATAGGTATAGCCAAAGATATTTATTTTGGTGGCAATCTTTATCAAAACGGTGTACTGTTCACAGGCGGTGGCCTTCAGGGAGGACAAGGAGTTCAAGGCCTGCAGGGCATTCAAGGAGGAGGTTTTCAAGGTGCTCAAGGCAAACAGGGCGTTCAAGGTCTGCAGGGCACTAGTGTTCAAGGACTGCAAGGACCAGCAGGTAGTCAACAGGGCACTCAAGGCACTCAAGGCATGCAGGGCATGCAGGGTGGAGGTTTTCAAGGTGCTCAAGGTGCTCAAGGACCACAAGGCACTCAAGGTATGCAGGGCATGCAGGGTGGAGGTTTTCAAGGTGCTCAAGGTGCTCAAGGACCACAAGGCGCACAGGGCCTACAGGGTGTTCAAGGACCACAAGGCTTACAGGGCACTCAAGGAGTTCAAGGCCTACAGGGTGTTCAAGGCAGTGGTAGTCAAGGCACTCAAGGACTACAAGGTCTGCAGGGACTGCAAGGACTACAAGGCAGTGGTAGTCAAGGCACTCAAGGACTACAAGGCAATCAAGGCCTGCAAGGAGCGCAGAGTGCTCAAGGCACACAGGGACTGCAAGGAGAGGCTGGTACTGCACAGGGATCACAGGGTCTTCAAGGCATGGATGGAGCGCAGGGTGTACAGGGACTGCAAGGCAGTGGTGCACAGGGATCGCAGGGCGTTCAAGGAGTTCAAGGAGCACAAGGCTTACAGGGCAATTTAGGAGCACAGGGCTGGCAAGGTGTGCAGGGCCTTCAAGGATTGGCCTTACAGGGAGTTCAGGGACTGGCTGGAACAGCTCAGGGAACACAAGGTTTACAAGGCAATCAAGGATTACAGGGAGTTGGTTTCCAAGGAAGTCAAGGCATAGCAGGCAGTCAACAGGGCACACAGGGACTGCAAGGACTGCAAGGACTGAGCAACCAAGGAGTCCAAGGGCAAGCTGGTGCTGCGCAAGGCACACAGGGCTTGCAGGGCACACAGGGACTGCAGGGCATATCTGGTCAAGGCATCCAAGGACTACAAGGTCTGCAGGGTTCTCAAGGCACTCAAGGCCTACAGGGTATGCAAGGGGGAGGTGCTCAAGGCATCCAAGGACTACAAGGACTGCAGGGATTTGGCAGTCAAGGCACACAGGGACTAAGTCTACAAGGAGACCAAGGAATTCAAGGCCTTAATGGAGAGCAGGGCATTCAGGGCATATCTGGTCAAGGCAATCAAGGACTGCAGGGTGTTCAAGGAACACAAGGACCACAGGGCATTCAAGGTGCTCAAGGCAGACAGGGCGGTCAAGGTGCTCAAGGCATCCAAGGACTACAAGGTCTGCAGGGAGTGCAAGGACTACAAGGCACCAGTATTCAAGGCACTCAAGGCATAGCAGGTAGTCAACAGGGCACACAGGGACTGCAGGGCATTCAGGGCATATCTGGTCAAGGCAATCAAGGACTGCAGGGTGTTCAAGGACTACAAGGCACCAGTATTCAAGGCACTCAAGGCATATCTGGTCAAGGCAATCAAGGACTGCAGGGTGTTCAAGGAGCACAAGGACCACAGGGCATTCAAGGTGCTCAAGGCATATCTGGTCAAGGCAATCAAGGCATCCAAGGACTACAAGGCGGAGGCAGCCAGGGGCTGCAAGGGCTGCAAGGGCTGCAAGGCAAATCTGGTCAAGGCAATCAAGGCATCCAAGGACTACAAGGCGGCGGCGGGCAAGGGCTGCAAGGGCTGCAAGGAATAGCTGGAGTAGGCAGTCAAGGCAGACAGGGCGTTCAAGGCATACTGGGACCGCAGGGTCTTCAAGGCCTGCAAGGCGGCGGCCTTCAGGGAGGCCCAGGAGGGCAGGGCGCTCAAGGCAGACAGGGACTACAGGGTCTTCAAGGAGCACAAGGCTTACAGGGCAATTTAGGAGCACAGGGCAAACAGGGACTACAAGGCAATCAAGGCCTGCAGGGACTGCAAGGCAAATCTGGAACATCTCAGGGAACACAAGGTCTTCAAGGAAAGGCAATACAGGGACCAACTGGAAAAGGGGATCCTGGACAAAGTATTCAAGGTAGCCAAGGGCTGGGAGGCGCACAGGGCCTGCAGGGATTGGGCGGCTACAATGGTGCTCAAGGCAAACTAGGAACACAGGGCTGGCAGGGCACACAGGGCTTGTATGGTTCTGGAACTGCCATCTCAGGCACTGCTAAGGGATTGGTGTACATTAATGCCAGCGGCACTGGTGTGACATCTGGTTCCAGTCTATGGACCGACGGAGTAGGATCACTAACTGCCACAGCCAATATCACTGCCTATGGTAGTTCATCCTATGCATCAGATTTGCGATGGAAAATCAATATCAAAACCATTGAACATGCATTGGGCAAGGTCAAACAACTTCGAGGTGTCATGTATGATTGGAATGAAGAATTCTTGTCCAATAAACCTGATTATTTGAGAAGATCAAACACAGGACTAATAGCTCAAGAAGTGGAAGCTGTATTACCAGAAGTGATTCATAAAGATCACAATGGCATGCTGACCTTGAGCTATGATAGGATGATTGGACTAGTGATCGAATCTATCAAGGAATTGTCCAACCAAGTGTCAGAAATTGAAAAATTTATTGCTAGGTGATGCAGTAACTTAAATAGTTGAGTATTTTTACTACTACTATTAAGGTTACACATGCAGATCATTGACACTATAAAAAAATACGGATTGGTCAAAATTGCTTTGGAGGCTGGGGGCAGTATACACCCCTTGTTGGTTCCGCCCGAATTGACCAAAGGCACTGCCATCATGAATCCATCAATATTCCTTGATGGCGATCAACTGATCATCAACATCAGACATGTAAACTATGCCTTGTATCATTCTGAAGTAAAAAAATTCCAACATAGATACGGTCCGCTGCAATATGTTCATCCTGAAAATGACATGACTCTTAGAACATGGAATTTTTTTGCCAAATTGGACAAAAATTTGAACATTGACACTGTCAGTCATGTGGATACCTCACTGTTAGATGTTGCTCCGTTATGGGAATTTGTGGGCTTAGAAGATGCTAGATTGATCAAATGGCACAACAAGATCTACCTGTGCGGTGTGAGACGTGACACTACAACCAATGGTCAAGGACGCATGGAACTGTCCCAATTGAGTTTTGAAGATCAAAAAGTACGTGAAATTGCCAGGTATAGAATACCTGCGCCCTTCAAAGATGACAGCTATTGTGAAAAAAATTGGATGCCTATTTTGGATCAGCCTTATCATTTTGTCAAATGGTCCAACCCCACTGAAATAGTGAAATACAACATTGATGACGGCACCACCACTCAAGTGCATTTGGATTCATCAAAATACATTAGCGGAGTTCCAGATTTTAGAGGCAGTAGCCAAGTGTTGCCTTATGGAGATTACTACTTTGCAGTATTGCATGGTGTAAATTTGACCAAAACCAATCTTGGAGAAAAGGATGGCAGCTATCACAATAGATTTGTGGTATGGGATCGTGATTGGAACATAGTCAAATACACTGATAGTTTTAGTTTCATGAAAGCTAACATAGAATTCAGCTGTGGCGCTTGTTTTGTTGACAATGATTTGTTGATATCATTCAGTTTCCAAGACAATGCTGCTTTTGTGTTGCGGATGCCCAAAACACTGTTAAAAGAAATGTTAGGAATATAATACCATGTTGGCAGAAAAACTTCAAAACTATATCAATCAAACAGAAGACGCAACGATAAATTACGAATTGGGAGAAGCGTATCAGGCCATTGGTCAAATTGCCAGTGCTGTGAGTTTTTATCTTAGATCTGCAGAAAGAACCAATGATACACACATGCAGTATTATCTGCTACTGAAATTGGCCCAGTGTTTTCAAACATTAGGGGAACGTGTACACACTGAACAAACCTTGATACACAAGGCCATTGCATTGTATCCAAATCGCCCCGAAGCATATTTTATGGCTGCCAAATTGTCTGAACGCAAATATGAATGGCAGGAGTGCTGTACATATACCAATTTGGGATTGGAACTAGCAGACTTTGATTTGCCTCCCATGAACATTAGCAGTGACTATTTGGGAAAAATATCCTTGCTGTTCCAAAAAAGCCTTGGGTGCTATTATACTGGACTAGTGGATCAAGCCAAAGACATCATGATAGATTTAAAATTGAATCATGCCATCAATGATGAATACACGAATATAATTGACAACAATTTGATCAGTATGGGCTATCAGCCACCAGAAAAAACATTTGATGTGCAATTCAATAACCATCCAAGAAAAGGGTTTTGGGTCGTGGATAATTTTTATGCCAATCCTGATGAGATTAGAAAATTTGCACTAGCACAGGAGTTTGATCAAGGCGGCCTTGGTCGAGGATATATCGGCCGACGCACTTTCAAACAATTTTTATTCCCTGGTTTGAAAGAGCAATTTGAAAAAATCATGGGAGAAAAAATCACTGCTTGGGAAGACCACGGCATGAATGGCAAATTTCAATACAGCATGGAAGGCGAACCGTTGGTGTATCATTGTGATTCGCAAAAATGGGCTGGCATGATATATTTGACGCCAAACGCTCCTTTTGAAACGGGCACGGGGTCATTTGCAGTCAAGGGCACCCAAGCTTTTCACAACAGTCAAAAAGGCATCATGGCTGCTTTTAGAGGGGATGGAGCACAGAATTTGGACAAAACCATATTTGAACCAGTGGACAGCATTGGCAATGTTTACAATAGATTGGTAATTTTCAATGCGGGATATCTACATGCTGCCCTGGGCTATTTTGGCTACAAACCTGAAAACTCTAGGCTTTGGCAAATGTTCTTTTTTGATTGATAAATATCTTTATGAGTGACCCCACATCCAATATCAACAACATTGATCCTAGTTTTCCGGTGCCTGGAAAAAACAACAACACTCAAGGTTTTCGAAGCAATTTTTCTAATATTCAACAGGCCTTAACCAAATTAAATAACAATGTTAACAACATAGCAGCATGCACAGTGAACATAAATTCACCCCAGATCACTGCCACACAGTCTCTGACCACATTAGGTCCACTTTATTTTAGTACACAAACATTTGCTTACATAACTACCGTGGGAAATGTATTATCATTGGTGGGTAAAGACAGTAACGGAAAACTTGCTGCGGGCGCCATAGCATTCAGTTCCAGCATAGTGACCATTGCTGTCAATATTAATTCAGTTGACACAGATGCTAGTGGTACTTACTTTATCACTCCCAGTTCAACTCAAGGTTTGCTGGTAGGTGGTGTATTTTCATGTCCCAGCACTGGCACTGGCCCATTTACCATTACCAAAATTGATGGAAACAAGATTTATTTCTCAGGCAGCGGTGGTTTAGATCCCAGCGTGGATGTAACCATGCCAACTTTTAATAAAAATACAGTATTGACTACCAGCACAGTTTTGCCATTTTTTGGCGGGGGATTTCCTGGCAAAATAGTTATAAACTCAGTGACCAGTTCCACATCACCCTCTTCTGGTGCATTGGTGGTAAATGGCGGCGCAGGTATAGCTGGGAACGTCTATGTAGGCGGAGATGTTAATATAAATGGGCAGCTCAAGTACACAGCAGCAGCAAGTTCTCTCTACAGCAATCTTGTTAACACAACAATTACTGCCACCACAACCACTTACCAAGTATTTCCTGGCGGAATAGTGATGTTTTGGGGTCATGTGGCCAATTCTCCATCTCGCGGCACCAAATTGATCACTTACCCAACTGTTGCTGGAAATACTAGTTCAGGATTTGCCAACGGCACATTGAACATCAGTATCACGCCAACAGCTATCAATCCCAACGTCACTCACTGTGAACCAATTTATGGTTGTCCCTTTGACTCGGGCACGATAACTGGTAAGCAAAATGTTGTCACAAATATTACCGGATCTTACGGTGCTATAGCTCCAACCAAAACTGGTTTTACTGTGAACTATTACCAAAATATTGTTACCTACAACTGTGTGACAGGTAACGGGGCGGCTGGAAATGCTTATGTCAATAGAGTGTTTTCATTGAACACAGTTTCATACTATTGGTCCGCTGTGGGATTTTAGCATTAATAAATTATCCATATGACATCAGCTGTACAATACATAACCAATATAGACACCAGTTTTCCTAAACCTGGACAGAACAACTCCAGTCAGGGTTTTAGAAACAACTTTTCCAATATACAAAAAGCATTGAGCAATCTCAACAGCTACATGGATGGGCTGGCTGCCACCACGTTCAACGTCAATGCTCCTGTGGTCACGGCCACTCAATATCTCAATGCTTTAAATCTGTTGAAAATAGGAAACACCAATTCAGTATCAATCAACGTTATAGGTTATAACGACATAATTGTGACTGGTAGAAATAGCAATGGAACCAAGGGTGCTGGAAATATTCCATTATTGACCAATGTAATTGGTGTGGGAAGAGTCAGTTATGGCACCGATGCCACTTATGGCGCCTATTTTGTAACCAATACCCCAATTGATCAAATCATAGTTGGAGCAACTTTTACCAATAATGAATTAATTAATTTCACAGTTGGTAGAGTTGATGTAGCTGCTCAAAAAATATTT
>Ga0209085_1000465_pt1 | contig 29812 bp, 43 predicted proteins | sample C_131016_EF_Meta_FD_187310 | JGI IMG/M metagenome (GOLD analysis project Ga0209085, IMG submission 187310) | Freshwater microbial communities from Lake Croche, Canada to study carbon cycling - C_131016_EF_MetaG (SPAdes) (version 2) | ecosystem: Environmental > Aquatic > Freshwater > Lake...
TCAAATCGCGGTTCATTATTTGCCGCTTTTACAATGTCAAATGAGCTAGTTGCAGTTACAATAGGGCCAAACCATTGAGCCAAATGAGGGAAATATGTTGAGGTAGGGGCTGATGTAGCTACTACTGTACCTTCGCTGGATAACTGCCAAGCAGTTCCGGTGTAATAAAATCGTGTAGTTTCATTAGACCATTCCCACTTTCCATTTGTCACAGTTTCTCCCTGCGGGATGTTTACGTTATAGTCAATGTCTGTATAAGTAAAAATCGCATTTATAACAGATAAGCCAAAGTAAGTCGTACCTCCATTATCTCCGCTCGCACGAGTAAACACCGGAGTTGGCCCCTTACGAGCAGTGAGCGTCTTGTCAGCAGCAAACTGAAGATCCAGAGATAACGCATCTGGGTTGATTGACCCAGATCCTCCGACAAGTGAACTAGAGAGTGAGTATTCCATTATCGGGATTGAGTATTTCCAGTTGTGAATATACGATTTGCAACAGTTTGTAAAGTGTGTTGTTCGTCAATACGAATCAACTCATCTTGCAGTAATTCAGTTGCTTCTTGGTCAGCAAGTGCAGCTTTTTCTTGTTGTCCTTCAGCCCGAAGATAGTCTGCATAGGTTCCATGAGCAAGATATTGAAACCATTCATAAGGAATGTTAGTATCTTCTCCAGATCCATCACCAAGTTGGGTTGTGGAAATTTGTGCTTTATAAGTAACAAATGCAGATGTTGGATTAAGAGTTCCTGCAATCAATGTTGCTCCAGAAGCACCAACCATAAAGTCATACTCCTGTGACGATGCTGTCATGTAGGGAGCAATTTTGTGAATGCGAAGAAACGTGTCAATAGATGACAATCCAGATTGAGTATATCCAATTAAAGACCCACTAGCAACTGTGCGCTCTTCTCCAACCTTGAGATAACGAGGCCAATAATTACTTGAACGATACGCTTTTTGTGTCCTACGATTTATCAATGCCTTGATACGAGGCTTTTCAGTAACAACAGCAAAGCTGACTCCACAAAGTGCTTGAATAAGTGCATAGAGATCAGCGAAGGTTCGATATTGCATCAGATTTTATGTACGGTAAGGTGTGATTGAGTTCTTTGAAAGTCACGCACGAATTCCCTATCGTGCCAGCAGTCTTCACCATAACGCTCACGCATGATGAAGTATTCATGTTGTGGGATAACAGCGGCTAATTTTCCAAGCTGTGGTATGCTCTTGTGTCCTTTTGCAGCTAGTGCTTCCCTTGCACAATCACGCTCACGAAGCTCTTGTTTAGCTTCCATAAATTTGCGCCCACTACAAAGCTCTGTAATGAGGGCGTGATTCAACGCTGCTTCGGAGATGTTCATAAGAATAAGGCAGGGGAGATTTTAACCTCCCCTACCTAATTTGAATTAAGCGTTGTTTACAAGATTTGCTGGATCAAGCAAAGTATAGGCAATATACCATTCGCCAGCCGTGAGGTTGGCAATGGTTCCACCAAACAATGCATAAATAGGTACAGCGGAAGCAGTATTATTTACAAGACCCGGCTCTGTATCAACAGATCCACCAGTGTTATATGCAACTTTGGTAAGTGCATCAAGATCTGTACTTGCAATAAGTTCAGTAGCAGTACCAGAAGTAGTTCCAACAGCTAGTGTGATATTAGTTGCACCCGCGGCTGCTGTGTTAACTACAACAGCGCAGTTTGTTACAATTCCACCAGCAGGGATATATCCGATAATCTTTTGCGATGAGGTAAGATAACCAGTTGTATTAAGATCAGTTGAGGTAATCTTAAGGCCATGGGTAAATCCACGCGATTCTTGATTAGTAAGTTGAGGCATAATTTTATTTAGTTTGTTCTATAATTGATGAATTAAGCAGTGATCTTACCGTGAGCGCGAGGATGCTTAACAACAAGCGTTCCAGTCATATCGACGAAACCACGCTCTCCACCACCTTGGTTCTCAAGACGAGTAGCACCCATTGGGATAAGCGTGTTGAAGGCAAGATACTTTGGATTGACTACATAGCCACGGGCGGTTTGAGGCATACAGCTTGGGTTACCATTGACAATGCTTACAATGCCAAAGTCGGAATCGTAAACTTGAACAGAAAGCGTAACCTTTTTGGAGATTGCATCTTGCATAACATTGTATACTTGACCGTTTGCAGCAGCAGCACCAACCCGAGTAAAGTTAGAAATTGCCTTGCGAAGAGCAACTCCAGCAATACAAGTGAGTGAGTTAGCTTCACCATTCTCAGTAAAGATAGAACCAATGATTGTATTGAAATTAGATTCAGTAATAGTATCTCCGCCACTTTTAATGGAATCAGAAGGTGTAAGGTACGCCGTTGGGACACCAGACAGAGTAGTCGATTGAAGCCACTTACCAAGACCACGGAGGGCATATGGAGTGCCAGCACCATTTTCAACGCTGAGATCGTTATCCGAGCAGATAGCAGCTTCTACGTCACGCTTCAATTCACGCATACACTTAGCTTCAGCTTGAGCCACGTTTGCAGGGCCAACAGAGCTAACTGCATTTTGCAGATTGGAGACAAGATAGTCACGGCGGAAGATTTGGACGTAGTTTCCAAGGCGAGCGCGATCAGAGAACTTGTCGCTGAACGAGGTAACATCAGTACCTTCGGGAATACCCGTAGTAACTGGAGTTGCAAGTTTGTCAGCAGTCCACTCACTGAACGTACCAGAAGCACGGCCCTTGGAGCAAAGACTCAAGAGTGGAGTTTCTTCTGGTGCGAGCAAGGTCAACTCATTGCTGAGATCCTCGCGGTTGCTGATTGCGGAACCCGTACCCGTTTTTTGGGCTGGGGCGTTTGGATTGTATGTAGCGGAAATAGCCATAATAGTATATTTTAAAATATCGAAAGTTAAGTTACTTGAATTTTGAAATGCGAGCAGCAATCCAATCCTCTGGGCGACCAGAAGATTCAAATCGTTGATATGCATCTTTGACTTTCTGTGTAGGCTTAACGCTAGATTTTGCAGCTCCAGAACCAACTGGGTTTGATGGCGGACTTGCCTTCAATTTACTTCCCATTACTGGAGTTGTGCTTTTTAGCTTCTTACCTGCAAAGATAGACCTTACAGCATGACCAAGGATATATTCGATCTGAATTCCAATTTCTGGAATTTCTTTTCGTACTCGTTCGATGAGTGGATCGGCAATGAAATTTGCGTAGTTCTTGCCAATTTCACTTTCGGAATCGTTGATTTCTGGAACCTCTTGCTCGATTGCGGCAACATATTGCTTATTAAGCTGATCGTATTGAGCGATCTTTCCTAGATGTTGTTGTTGAGCAGGAAGATACTTTGTCAGTGCTTTCCTTGAGTTGATATTAGCATTTTCAATCTGCAATTTGGTAAGCTCTTGACCTTGGTATTCAATGATATCATCGTCATCGTACTTACGATATTGACGAAGAAGATCATCTGTTGCCTCGATCACTGCTTCATATTCTTCAAACTTACTCTTAATCTCCTCAAATGTCTTGAGAGATCGAATAGATTCTGGAATATCATTTTGCGGGATTTCTCGTTTGGACTCCGCAACTTGAGGTTGGGCCGTGAGCTTTTCTTCAAGGGCTTTCTTTTGTGCCGTGAGTTCTCCAATTCGTTGGAGTAATCGGCTTTTGCCCTTTTTAGCAAGCTCTTGGATTTGCTCAGTTGTGAGGTCTAAGAGATCAATTTCATTCTGCCCTTCGGTTTCTTCTTCATTCTCTTCTTCTGATTCCTCATCGGATTCTTCAACGTCTTCGCTTTCTGAGCTGGCAAGATCGTCTTCCTCCTCTGTCTCTTCTTCAGATTCTTCTAAAGATTCTTCTTGGGATGCAGTTGCTTTTCCAATACGTTGAGCAATTAGCTCTTCGATTGAGATATTAGACACTGGTTCTTCAGCTCCAGCGATAGCTTGATTGTTACTCATAATTAAAACGCTAGTTAATGCGCTCTAGCGAAGGCGATGAGCGTAATGTAATGTAACAATGATGTTTATGTCAATGCAAAGTTTCAATAGTTACATTGTGAGCCCTAGACAAAAAGAGAGGCTAGAGAATTAACCCTAGCCTCTCTCCGAACACCGAACATGAAACTCAGAACACAACTACTGAGTGACAGGAATGTGCAATAAATTCAACAACTCGTCAAGAGTAGAAATCGAACCTGCAATCTTCATCACATCATTTGTGTCTTGTGCCATGCGGAGGTCAGCAAAGAACTTTTCGCGCTCATCACGGACAAACTGAATAATTACCTTGAACTCATCTCGATCAGAGAGTGATTCTACGGCTTGCTGAATTGTTGGTTTTGGAAGCGGAGTCATATTATTTACGCTTAGAAATACCAGCTTGACTTAATGCAATGGCCACTGCTTGCTTGCGACTTTTCACAATAGGGGCTTTCTTTGGGCCTTTAGGATTAACTCCAGCATGCAGAGTTCCAGATTTGTATTCTCCCATTACCTTAGCTACTTTGGCTTGCTTTGCTGCTTTTGTTTTTGGCTTTTTCATAGATTATTTTGTTGATTTTGATCCTTTGCATTTCCATTTGCGTCTCGACAAGTTGTTTGGTGAGTTTGGATCTGATTTCCAATCACCTTTGATCTTTGCAGAACGAGCGCAATAAGAATCACCTTTAGCCGTACCGGGACGAATACGATCACCTCCATCAGCAGCTTTGCCAGCTTGACCATATTTGATTGTTTTCTTACGTCCCGTTGTTGGATTTGTGATTACTTTTTTGAATCGCTTTTCCATTACTTCTTCTTTGCAGTTTTAGCAGCGAGCTTAAAATCTTTAGCCGTTGGCGCATTTTTGCTTCCGACTTTATTCATTTTCTCTCCACTTCCAGCCTTGATGCGCTTGCGTTTTGCAGCGATACTTGCGTATAATCCTTTATGCATAATTATTGTTGATTCATTTGTTGAGTCTGCATTCTGCCCATTTGAGCAGGAGTAGTTCCGATTCGTCCAATTTGAGCATTCTGAGCTTGCTGAAGCATGAACTGATATTGTCCAGCATACTTCTGAAGCCTTGCAGCAAATGCTTCATCTTGTTGAGCGCGTTGGGCAATGTCTGGCTGTTGCACATAGGCTTGAACCATTTGCATTGCCACTTGCGCTCCATTGGCTTGTGCAGGAACCTCAATTCCAGAGAAGATTTTTGCGAGATCATCCGTAACCGCTTTAGCAATTTTTTGCTGGGACTCTTCAGCAGGTTGTAACACATAATCCGCAAAAATTGGGTTGATAGATGCTGCGACGAATTCAAGCATCTTGTTGACATCAATGATTCCATTACGATCCATCTGAACAAGGCTAACCATATTCTTGAGCTGGAGATCAGCAGTTTCTGGATCACTTGCTTGTGAATCAAATGCAACGGTAATTGAGAAGTTTTCATCTGGACTTCCTTTTGACATCACTTGCGGGTTTGGATTGCCAGTTACTTGAAAGAATACCTCATCTGGCCCCATGCGTTGATAAAGTTTCCAAGCAAGGGCGAGAACATCACGAACATGGTCAAGAAACTTACCAACATAGAATTGCTGGCGAATAGCTGAGATTGGATTAGTCAAATCAAGTCCTACTGCACGATCTGCTTGGAGACGCATTGATTGCTCAACTTCCATTGATCCTTGATCCATTTGAGGAACAGGGCCAAAAGCAATCTCACCAAGACGACGGTAAGGAACCCTACGGCCCGGACCCCAATCAGACGGAGGACGGCCAGCTGGGTGCATGATCGGTGGCAGAGTAGCAATAGATGCCCTATCCACACGCGAGTCACGCTCAGTCTTAATCTGCATTTGTGCTCCACGAAGAATATCAGAGAATGTCTGAACTTCATACATGCGCTTTTGATCGTTTGAAAGTCGAGTTACAACAAATGGATAATCATCATATCCGTTGAGAAGCTCATGCTTTGCATATCCATCTTTCTGAGGATGGAAGACAGTGCAATAGATTCCTTCTGAACCATCCTCTTCATCAATGAGTCGCTGATAGCCATAGACAACCATCACGAGATCATTGTCATCAGTAATTGGTAGACGAGTAACAGTCTTTAGCTTTTCTCCATCAATATACATGGAGTCTTTTCCGCGAAGCTCTTCGATTGCTCCACGAACCCAGTCTTCATCCCATCCTTCGTTTGCTACTTTTTTCTCAAGCTCTTGAGCCGTAAGGAATGTGCGCCAGAATACATATGGACTACGTTGTGGATCTGAAACATACGGAGGAAATAGAATCTCTCCATCGGATGAACAAGAGTGAACAACTGGACAATCAACTGATAGGCGAGGAATTGGAATCTTAGCTTTTCCAGTTACGCGAAGCTCTTTAATGGCTTTCTTTGCGCGTTTAGGAGTCAAATCTGGAAATGCTTGCTCCAACATTGCAAGAATTGTCTCGTCATCAGTTCCAGAAACAATCAAATTAGCTAAATCTGGTGATTGTTGAGCGATTTGATCTAGTGATACTTCTTGTAGGAATGTGCGTTTTTCTCGTTTCCAACCAACATAAGAAACCATGATTCCCTTCTCAAGTAGATAGTTTGCCCCAAGTTCCATTTCGTTACGGAAGTTTGGAATATAGCTTGATCGCATCCACTTCAAGAATGAAGAAACCATTGCAGCACGAGGCATTGATGCCATGCTTGTTGGGAATGCTTTAATGTGGCTACGACTCAATGCTTGGTCAAGGATCGACACAAACATATCAATACGCTCACCAACAATGTTGACTTCTTGGTCACTTGCGCCTTCCCATGGGAAAGCATTTGCTCCATGTTTCCTTAGATCATCAGACTTCCCATCCCAGATATTTCGTCGATCTTGATATGACTGCTGACAACTTTGAAAGTATTCATCCAATTCAATAAGGATATTATCATAAGCCATTGCCAGCATGTTAATATCTGGCTCTTCTTCGGCGTAAATTAGTGAGTCATCACTGACTTCTGCTTCGTATTTGCTCATGGTAAATAATGGTAAATCTCTTCGTCCTTTGACTTCTTAATGGAAATCTGCTTTCCTATTAACCTATTTGATACCTTTCGTCCACAGCGGATATTGATTGCAAAGCCATCAAGCCTTCCAACGACAAAATCTGGATTTGGGCATTTACGCAATACAAGTATATTATCAAATACTTGATCCTCAGAAATATCTTCATCAACTTGGATTTCAATGATTTCTTCTGGTTTATCCATCTTTTTAGGACGGCCTAGCTTTTTAACTACTTTTCTCATATTAGTATCCACCACCGCCTTGAATGGTTGTAAATGTTTTTGTTTCATCTGCATGGTCAATTCCTGCAACTGCTGCATATCGGAGAACGTCAATAGGATCTTTCCACGCTTCTTTCAAGCCTTGTTCTCCAGTGTACTCGGATAATGCTGCAATAATGTTTTCGCAGTTTTTAGAGACGTAGAACTTTGGTCGATTAACTGAGTCCATTGGCTTTGCCGTATCCCATGACATTTTACCAATAAGAATTTGCAATCCATCGTCAATTTCTAGTCCGGGAGCAGGAACGCAAACGATACCAGCATCAGATAGGTCTTCAATGATGCTAGAAGCCCCATCAGCGGCTTGATAACGTGCTGCGCCTAGTCTTGGGTCAATAAGACGCTCAAAGACCTCCTCGTCGCCCTCAAGATCAAGAATGAGATCAGCATAATCTCTGATTCCGTATCCTTGACCCTTAGCCCCTTCTCCACCAATCCATTTCCCAGATTTCCATTCAGCCCAATCGCCGACATCAACCCCCGGCCATTCACGGTAAACGTAAAATGTTCCACTTGCATCAACGGCAATCCAGCACATGAACCAGTTCTTTGCTCCAGCAGGGTCAATCACATGATACCTTGTCACTCCTTCTTCTGGAATCATGTCTGGAGAGATGACATTGACGGCAGTATTGAACTTGGGAAACTTTGTTGCTTGTGATTTTACTGGAACTCCATAAGCACGAATAAGAATTTCCTCCCTCGATCTGCCTATAAGAGTTTCCTTGATTCGTTCGTAACCTCCAAATGGGTTGTCTTGAGAGTGAAAGTAGTGAATTGAAGCATTACGCTTTTTGCTGCGCTGGACGTATGGGACAAGTTCCTTTTTAAGCAATTCAGCTTTGCGAGACTCGATGATAGTTGCTCCATCAAGATACTCCTTAATTACTTCTGTCCAGCCATCAATAGGCGTGAAGGTAACTAACATCTTGGCATTGCGAGTAACCAATCGAAAGCGGAGAGTATTGATTAGTTCTGGACCAAGAAGATACTCATCAAGCCAGACTCCAACATTGTGCCAAGTTGGGTTTCGACTCCCCAATTCAGCACCTTCTAGGATAGTTGGATTGTTCTGATATTGTGAATAAGTCTTAAAAATGATTTGGCTTCCATTCGGCAAGATCAACGACGAATCCGTGAATCCATTCTTCTTTGTGTAGCTGATGTAAGCATTGGCCGAAGTCTGCTTTGTCTTCATCTCAGCAGGTAGCCAATCGTAAACTGCACTTTGTTGCTGGCGAATCGAGACTTCAGAAGTTTGGGCAAAGCAAAAGATTTCAGACTTTGGATTCTCAACTGCTGCGCGAACAACAGAGAATGCACCCCACTGGGTTTTCCCGCTCCGGTTACCTCCTAGTGCAAGGATTTCATTTACTTCATCAAGTTGTTCTTCAGCTTTAATCCAGTGAGGAAGTCTAAATCCAAAGCGATATGGATCTTTCTCTGAATTATCAATAGCATCATGGTAAGCCTTATGAAGATCCACAAGCTCTTGCGGTTCCATAAGTGCGATCTCATCGTCATTTGGAGGAGATAGAATCTGATGTTGCTTCCAAATCATTTACTTAAATATAAAAAATTTTCAGAACAAATAATTTGTCTTACATCATATACTGAATAACAAAATTCACAAGTGTATGTATCATCTTCTTTTGGAAATGAACCTCGGTTACCAGAACATAATGATAATGAATTTTTTTTACAATGATTACATTTTTTCTTTCTGTATTTTATTTTCTTATTTAATAAAATGTCTAAAATCTCTCCATTTTTTGCTTCAGAGACATAATCTGCATATGCTCTACACATACATTTTTTTTGAAATCCATTTTTATTTATTACTAAATATCTATAATTGAATTCATCAATATATCCATTCTCAATAGCATGATTCATTTGAGAAGTAATAGGCTCGTCAATTATATCCATTATTCAATAATTTCAGCTTCGATTGCTTGGGATTTAATCCGTTCTGCAATCCTTGCTTTGGTTTCAGCAATCATCTTCATCGCGTCATCAATGGATGCTCCCTTGCGATGCTCGATAACCATTCCAGCCATACCAGTCAACTGAGCGGCTTTATCGGTCATAATGCCGATAGTAAGAGCTAGTTTATCTGGAGAAATTTTAGATAGGGCCTCTGAATCATTGGATAATTGCTCAGCTTTTTCAAATAGGAGATCAGTGTATTCTTGAGCAGCAATTGCATAACGCATGGAGAATTCCTTACGCTTTGTTTCAAGTGTGTCATTATGTCTCCATTCAAGTTTGCGAATTGTTTCATGCCCTAAGCCAGTCTTTTCTGAGATTGATTTAATCCTTGCGCCTTGAGCCAGCATCCAAAGTGCTTGTGCAGCAATCGCTGGAGCATAGTGTTCAACTGAACCCCTTGGTAGATTCTTGGCTCTTTCCTTGATCTCAAGAAACCAAGCAGACTTTTCCTCTCTTATGTTCTTGTACTCGGTTGGTTGTGTTTGAGTTTCATCGGTCATTTAGCTTTTTTAATCTTTACCTTGCCAGAATGCAACTCTTTTTTGAGCTTGGTCTGTTCTTTCGAGGTTAGTGGGCTTACTTTACTGAGAAGATAGCCAACTTGCTTCATTGACTTAGTTTTCACTTTTGGTTTTGACTTCATAGTTATTGATTTTCGTATGTATTTTTAAAGTTCTCCTCTTCTTTTGGAATCATGTTAAGCATTGCTTGATTTGCTTCTGCAAATTTAGGATCATTTCTGCTTTGATGGGTCAATGCGCGAATCCCAAGATTTGTAGTGACAAGTGGATAAAACAATCGTTTGAGATTTTCATCAGCTTTTTGATAGCCTACATCCTTTTCAATGAGTCTAAGGAATGGCTTTAACCTTCCTGTTGAATATGCAGCACCCATAAGGCGATTTACTGTGCTACCATAAATTTTAGATACCATTGCAGGAATTCCGCCCTTACGCATACTCATTCCAGCAAGAGTTGATTGTTCTGCTGATGTTGGCATCTTACTTGCAGATAGCACTTTTGATGCAGCAGTAAAAGTATCAAAGAAATCTTGGCCTAGGACTTGAACAATTTTCTTTTGAAGTTCTTTGCCTTTTTCTGATTTCAGATCATTCAAATAAGCATCAGCATTCCATAATTCTATTCCATTTTTAGTCATTTGCCCATTGCTAGGATAACGAGAAAATAGATGAGAAGTAAAATCAGCATTAAGAGAAAGTCTTTCAGATTGCGGCATCTTCCCAATAATAGTTCTAACATCTTGAATTGGGGCATTAAACATCGCCCTTACAAACTCATCGTTATCAACTTTGCTCCACTCTTCTCCCTTGGCAAGTTTAATCAAAGTATTCTCAAGCATTAAATTGGCCTGTTTATCAGAAGCTAATCTAGATGTTATTGATTTATTTACAGCCTCTCTATCCTGTTGGCTAAGAGATTTAAATAGCGAATCAACTTCTTCTGCTTTAACATTTGAAAGATCTAAATTAGCTTCTTTCAATGCTGTTTCCAGCTCTTGTAGCTTACCAACCATTAACTTGCCAGAATTTGCATTCGGTGCGCCATTGACATCAACTCCGTATAACTTTTGAATAATCTCTGGATTGAAGCCAATTTTATCGGATGGGCCATTACGAGCCGTTAAACCAATTTTATCAAGATAAGCTCTTTGGAGTTGTTCTCTGAATTTAGGTACTTGGTTAGGATCAGCAAGTGAAACAGCTCTTAAGACATCATCCACATGAGCAGGATCAGAAATAACTCTATCCACCATTTGTGATGGAGTAAGGACATAATCTCCTAATCTTTCTTTCAAAATAGCACCGGGTGATTGCCTTTCAAAAAGCAAAACATCATTTACGAATTGTGCATTCACATCAGCAAATTGCTTTCCAAGTCCCTTTTTGGCAATTACTGAGTCACGCAGATTTGCTAAAGCTTCTCCAGCAACAGATGCGACTTGAGCTGCGTTTTTCCCACCAATAGCTCCATTTTCTGGAATTGCTTGATTAATTGTTTGGACATACATATTCAATGCTTCCACATCAAGTGGAGCAGAAGCATTTCTGAGGTTTTTAATAATTTTCAAATTTTCCTTTGTTGGCTTCACTTTGCCTTGATTAATAAGTCTTTGAAGTTTATCTGCTTCAAGTTTACAAGAGTGCATTTGATCTAATATTCCAACAATTCGATCAACTTCAGAATTGGTCTTAATTCCTTTAAATACAGAAATAGCTTTTTTAATTGTTTTTGATGCTTCTTGAGGAGCAATAAATGCACCAGCTTTATTAGAAGTATCATAAAATTGTCTAAATGCTTTACCCTTTAATTTATTTATTTGTTCTTTTCCTTGAGCCAAAATTGCATTAAGCGCATTTCCAAGTGGTTCTTTCTGAAACCCTTCATCTTTCCATTGCTGATAATTTGAAATACCAGCAAGTTTATCATCAAGTGACTTGCGAATAATTGCAGCAGCTTTCTTATCTTCAGATTCAACAGCTTTGACTAAATCATCATACTCAGTGCGAAGAGTGCCAATAACTTTATCGAATGTTGCTGCTGGTGTCTGTGGATTAGGAGTAAGTGATGATTGATAATCAGCAAGGATATTAAGATTTTTATTAAGTCTTACTGCTTCCCTGCTATTTGGATTTCTCCCTGCGTACTTTTGTTGTGCTTCAAGCCTTGATGGGCCAAACTCAGCAGCAAATGGAGTTTCTACATTCATACCTTTGCTCTTCAAAACTTGCTCAGCATCAGCAATGGCTTTCCCATATTGGTTGATGACTCCTTTGCCTAAACGACGAGTAATAAATCGACCAGTACCAGCAGTAACTAAATCAGTAGCCATTCCAATACCACTTTCAAATCCTCGTCGAGCAGCAATTTCCATTGGCTGAATTCTCTCACCCATTCTCTCACGAACAAACGCATCTTGAATTCCACTTGCGCCCAAATATGCACCATTGGCAGCAGCAGCTATAAAAAATGGATTCCCAGTTGACCCAGCGGCTGTTGTTGCGGCAATAGTAGCAGCAGTCATTGGCACTACTTCACCAGAAATATCTGCAATATCTTTTGCACTTGGACCAACTTCATCAAACAATGTAATTTTACCATCGCTAGTTTTAATGGCATAATTCGATTGTCCTCCGATGTTTACTGGGGTTACGTTTTCTTGCCCATACTTACGAACTAAATAGTTTTGTTTGTCTCCTTCAGTTGGGGCCATGCCAATTCCAATACGATCAAGAAGTGGAAATCCACTCTTAGTATCAATAGCTTCTTCTGGAGCATTAAGGACTTGAGAGAGAATTGGAACTATTTTTGCATCAGTGTAGGTCTGTACTTTATTTCCAAATGATGGAATTTGTCCCATTCCACCAGCTTGTCCCATCGAAATATCAGCAGATGACACTGCAACATCTTTCTTTAAGATGTCTGGACTTGCTAATTCTTCTTTTAACGCGTCTTGTGATTTCTGCTCAATAGCTTTCCCTTCAACTCGGAATCTTTGAAGTTCTCCAATAAGTGATTGTAAGTCAGAAGAGTACTCATTCTGAGCATCAATGTTATTTTGTGCTTTTGCTTCTTCTAATTTTCTATTAACTTTGACAATCGTATTTTGAATTTCATCAAATGCCTGATTACTATTTGTACTATCTGCCATAAGTTTTATTTATATTTATCAATAATAGATTGCACGTCTGGTCTTGGAACAAATGCTGGTTGTGGAGTTGTGCTTCGTGGAATCATTTGTCCAGAAGTTGACATTTGAACGTCTGGATAAAGTGATTCAATTTTAAGATTTTCCGCTCGACTAAGTTTTCCATCATCAACAAGTTTTTGGCGTTGCGCTGATGTTCCATGAACAGCATCAAGAAATCTTGATTGAACTCGAATTAAGTTCTCAGCAAGAATTTTTGGATTGCTAATATCAGTGAGTTTACCAGCGGAATCTTGCAATGCTTGAGCTTCTCCTTTATTCAATGCACCAAGTCCAGATGAATGACTTGGAGAATTTTGTCTTAGTTCTTGAAGTTTATCAAATGTGATTCCAGCAGTAATTGTTGGAATGTAAGTATTAATGATATTATATTCTGGAGTCCCTTTAATCCCAGAAGCTGCTGCTCGGGCATTTGCTGCAATAATTCCAGTTCCTTGAGTAATATTAGGTAACTCAGCAAGAGTTCTTGAAATATCTTGAACAATAGTTCCTCCAGCGACTTCTCGTTGATGCCTTATTGCTTCTTCAGCAGCTCTTACTTGCTCTTGTTTAATATAATCTGGACTTCCTTCTAGTGGTCTTACTCCAATTCCTCCAGTTTCTGTTGTATATGATTCATATCCCGGAGGAGGATTAACAAGTGGAAGTGATGTTGTAGGAGCAACTCCAACTTGCCCATCAACTCCAGTAGCTTGAATTGGAATATATTTTCCAGAGTTTTCATCAAATTGCATTTGAATTTTTCCTTGTGGAGTATCAAATGTCTCAACCTTTGGAGCAGTAATAGTTTTTGATTTAGGAATAAATTGCGTAAGTGAATTTGCCAAATCAAACTTTTGAGATGGAGTGAGATTTTCAGAACTTGCCAAAATTGATTTTGACATATCTGTTGGTAGTTGTGAAATAACACTTTGGAATAGTGGATTACCAATAGCATTTGTTAAAGCATCTCTTTGAGACTTTTCATCAGCAATAGCTTTAAGTTTTGCTGCATCCATTGCTCCTGCTCTTGAAGCTGCTTGACGCTGTATGTTAAGCTCTTCAATCTTAAACTTGGTATTCATCGTCGTCCCAATGCTCTGCGATGCTTGTTGGGCAGCAGTAGCTTGTTCAATCAACGATGAATTAGGATCTGTAGCGGCTGCAAGTAAAGGCTCAAGCGTTGACTCAAGGCCAAGACCGCTCGACTTGCTTAACTGGATAGCAGCTTGAATATCAGCAATGCCGGCTTTCTTTACCGCACTTAGCCTTGATTCCTCTTTCTTATTGGCAGTATAGTCTTTTGCTACATCTTGAATCTGTTGTCCAAGATTTTCTATTCCTTGTCCCTTGATTGCTGCGGCTTTTGTAAAGCCAGAGTAATCTTGAACGAATAATGCTGGATTAATTGATTGTCCTAGAAGTGCCATAAATTATGCGATATATGCTTTAGGTGGTGTACCAGATCCAATGGATGAGTTGTATAATCCAGCTCCAGTATTGTAAAGTCCAGATGATCCAAAAGATCCTCCAGCTTTACTCAATGCTGAACCAAGACCAGTGAGAGCAAGTGATGCTCCACCTGTAAATGGTGCTGCTGCAATTCCAGCAATAGTACCAATTAAACCCATTTTGGAGGATTGACTTGACGCTTTAGCTTGAGCATTTGCTTGAGCTGCACTAAGTTGATTCTGACGTTGTGCTGCACCAAGATTGAGTGCTTGTCCGACATCGAAGAGTTGTGGTGTAGCTTGTCCAATAGCTCCAACTCCATAGTTTAAGTAGTTTTGCCCAATCTGCATTCCAACAGGAGTCGAATAAAGTGCTTGAAGTCCGGGCTGCTGATAGAATGATTGCCCAAGTTGGAATGCTTGGTTGCCTGCTTGGGCCGCCTCAGCACGTTTACGAGCCATGATGTCAGAACGTCCAAGCACTTCAGCCGCAATAGATGAGTTGTCTCCAAGGCGACCGCTTGATTGTGCCGCCTCACGCGCTGCTTGCTGTGCCATGCGTTGTTCTTCTGGTGTAACTCCAAGAGATGCAGCATAAGCAGTCCTAGCCGCATTAGAGGCTTGCTGAGTAGCCATTGCTGCTTCTGGAGATAATCCAGCTTGAAGCTGGCGCAATCCTTGAACTTGTCCTTGTTGTCCAGCAAGTTGTTGCTGTTGTGCCGCAAGTTGTTGTCCAACTCCAGTTTGATAGGCTTGTCCTCCAAGACCTAAGATGCCTTGTTGATTGCCACCACCTTGAAAGAATGTCTGAATGTCCCCAAGATTAAGATTGCCAAATGTAGGTCTATTTTGACCTTCGAATTGAGCAATGTTACCCATTTGTTGGCTCAATGGAGTCAACAGCGATGTTATATCACTTCCATAATTTGCCTGTGGTGCTTTGATATTTGGAGAACTGCCGCCCATAATCGTATTATTTAAGTTGTTTGAAGAATTTTTGCATAGGGTATGCTCTTACCCGTGGTGAGTTTTTAAATGATCTTTGAAAAATAATGAAGTCAAAATCATCCTTGAATGATTCCAAGCATTTTTGCATGTTGCCGCAGCACATTGTAACAAACAACGAGTCTGAATGATAAATTGTACTAGGATTTGTCGGATCTTCACGACGAGTGTAGTATCCCATAGCGAATCCATCAAAACTAGCAATAACGATACCGTGGCAAAGATGCCAATTAAGCAAACCATGGAAATCAATTCCATGATGCTCGTAAATTTTGATTGACTGCTTAAGGTATTCATTCATTTATCCAAAAACAACTAAACTTCCATTGCTAGTCATATTTGCTAAATAGCCAGAAGATGATCCATTAGTTGCTCTTGCTACTACAAAAGAAAATCCACTTACTGTTCTTGATGTAACACTTGCGTAATTTACAGCTTCATTTGCAACTAAACCACCAGCATTTATTACTATAGCATAATTTGCATTCGGCATTGCAGTTGTAAATGTTACAGAGTACTGACCAGCACTTGGATTTGTTATTGATGATACGTTTCCTCCAGTACTTACAATAGTACCGTTAGATTGAAAGCAAGCCCAAGCCCTTGCACCATAAATTGGAGGTCCAGATGGTTGTGCTCCATCAAGTTTTGCAGCAGTAATGTTTGCATTTGCAATATCTGCTGTTGCAATAGTTCCATCCACAATGTTAGCAGAGGCTACTGTAATTGCTGAAGGAAGTGCTCCAGTTGCAAGTTTAGATAAGTCAATTGCAGCAGATGCACTAATTTTAGCATTTGTGATTACACCATCAGCAATAGCTCCAGCTAATACTGAGTTATTTCCCATATTGGAAGATGCGACAGTTCCTAGTGATAGCAATCCACCAGCAGTAACTGTCAATCCAGTACCAGAAACTGCGGTAGAATCAAATGTTGATCCAGCCGTGATGTTATTTAGCTTAGTGCTTGTGACACTATCGCCATTTGCAAAGGATTGTGATGTATTAATGACTCCCATAACTTAATGCTGTGAAATAATTGATCTATTTGTTAATGATCCTGCAACTTTGATTGAATGAACCTTGGGTGATCCAGCAGTTCTTGTCAATACTACTGTACCAGTGTAACCACGCACTCCACCAAGCCTATTTCTGATATTTGCAGTGTCTCCAGAGGTAAGGAATTCTCCAATAGAGTCACTTGTAGTACCAACAGTAACTGCATTGTCTGGATCTTCTGTTGAGAATGCAATACTCAACTCGCTTGAAGCATCATTATCAAGAGCTTGCATTTCAATTTGAGTATCAGTATAGCGTTTGCGTCCAAGATCGCCTAAGTCGTAACCTCTAGTTGTCACTGAAGATAAAATTGGCACACTTAAATTAGTTGCAGATGTAGTATCAACTGAAACAACATCAAGAACACCATCGCTATCATCAATTCGGTGCAATCCACCAGTTGATGTTACGCAATATAGATCATCACGCACTCCAGCACGGGCTACAATCAGATTTGTAATCAAAAATCTTGAATCTCCATAGGTATCCAGTGACTCCCATCCATTATTCAAGAAGTTGTAAATTAAAATTGCATTGTTACCAGTTGCATCATTAGCTCCTGCGACCGAATCAAGCGGTAAAGCAATCCAGTAACGATTGTTGAAGTACGTTGCAACAGCATTTTCTGCTAAATTCTTGTTAACACGATCAATATATGGCTGAACATCCCTAGACAATGGTTGTTCTACACCACGAAGATTGTATTGGTCAATGAATGCAAGGCCATAGATGCCATTATCAGACAAAAATAACAAGTTATTGCCTTGAAGTACCACGCTTTTACGAGCTAAACACCCAACTTCTCGCGTAAGTTCCTTAACAACTGTATCAGCAAGCGATCCTTGAGTACCAGCAATCAAATGCAAGCTATTTCGCATTAGCACAATCATTGAATCCTCATAGAACCCATGCATTGCTACAAGATAATCAGCAGTACCACTTGAAATTCTAAACTGATTATAGATTTGATCGTAAGTATATCCATCAAGAATATCAGATACGATGATCTCATCCTTGATGTTCCTAGAAGTATACGTTGGAGCAGTTAATGTTCCGCCACAAGAATAGAAGAATGGCAACCATAGCCTACGTTGGAATGCAACACCCCAAGGTGGACCCGGCATAAAGGTAAATCCTCCACCTAAACTTGAGATTTGACCAAAATCAATTCTGTGTGTTCCAGTTTTAGATTCAACTGTTTGAAATCTAAATTGATTATACTTTGTGTTATCAGATACAGATAAAAAATTACCAGCCTTAATTGTATCAAGTGATGATACATTAAGAACTTCAAGAGCCTCACCTTCTTTTAAGGTATGGCATTGGAGATTAGTAAATGAATATGATGTTCCATTTGTGATTGCAGCACCATCAATAGTAAATTGTCCAGTCAATCCAATATACGCAGATACTGTTCTTGCAATACTATTGATTGTTACTGTTGTTCCATCATAATATCCATCAGTATATGATCTTTGAATTCCATTATCAAAGAATTCTGGAATTAACAATGTCTGAGTTCCATTTGCTGTTGCTACTCCGCTAAATGGCTTTAATGCTCCAGCTTCCATTGTGACTGTGGCATATCCAATGTTCCAAGCGACATTTACAGCAACACCAAATCGAACTGGTTGATAATATGGGCCTCCAGCTACTTTATAGAACTGAGTACTTAATCCATCATTCCACTTTAATGCTTGGTCACCTTCCCTAAAGATATACACCTTATCAAAGGCTTGAATCATATCAACATCACCATCAATAGATTCTCCTAATGGAAGCGTAAGATTGGTTGATTGGAATGTCTCTAAATCAATTTTCTTAACAACACTGTTTAAAGCAATGATGATATACTCTTTGCTATCTTGTGATGGATCACTAAATAGACAAGATCCACGAACATTGGATACTGCATTATTATTGATCGGAGTTATTGACAATGTGCCAACTCCATCTGTAATTGTAGTAAGTCCAGAAATAGGTGTAGATAACTTATCAGCATCTACATATGTCATTAAGTGATTCCCATCAATAGGAATGTTTACTGCCCCTGCTCCAGTTCCTACTAATCCAGTAATCGTGGAATATCCAGTTGTACTTGCTCCAAATCCATGTCCTGTAATTGTTACAGTAAGAATTCCAGTTGAAACAGTTGCAGCAGTAATTCTTTTAGAATGTACTTGCAGGGTTCCAGTTGCTGTTGTAATTGCTGTAAGACCAGTAATCGTACATCTTAAATTATTAGCATCAAAGTATGTAAATACATAAGTACCACTAATAGTCACATTGCCAACTAATCCAGAAATGGTTCCTGTGATGTAATCTCCAGAAATAAATCCATGTCCTGTAACAGTAATGTTTAATGTTCCAGCAGTAGGAACTGATGATGCTGTAATTGAAGATTGTGGATTTATCAAATAGAATGGAACAGTCAATGGAGTCTGCCCAGTAGTCAACCCACTGCTCTTCACAACCACTGCCTTCCGAGGTTTCCAGTATCCCTCCATCCTTCCATTCAAGGACTCTCTTACCTCACCAGCCTTTAACTGGTTCAACTGTAATCTCTTGTTTACACCTGTAAATCCCCTATCACCATCTTCGGCAATAGGGTCATCCAAGCCTCCAGTTGTCCTAAACTGCGACATTAAGCAGTATACGCAATCACAACGCCAGACGTAACAGTAAAGCCTGTAAACAAGCCTCCAAGCCCAGTACCAGCAGGATGCGTAATCGTAATCAACTTAGTACTTGCATTAGTCAAATTCGGACTAGCAATCGCACTAAAGATAGTGTCATTCACAATCTGAATCCAACGAAAGTTTCCAGTAATCGCACCATCAGCAGACGTATATACCTGTCCACCTTGTTGCCCTTGAAGTTGATATGAATCACCACGCGCCATGTCGGGGTTATAGAGATTGCTGGTAGGTTTGTCAATAGAATGTTTGGGCATTTAACAATTTTTTGTTTGGGGAGGAGATGGATAGCGATTTTTTATCATAGGCCACTTCCAACCCCCGCCCCCCCTGTTCATCCGAACACTACTCATTTGAACACGCATTAATGTCGCAATGTAACATTACATCCCTGCATTATTACCTCACGCCATATTCAAACGATCGTTTCAATCCTCAGCTTCAATCATCACACCGCTGTTCAACTGAACACTTGTTCATGCTATCACTACTCTGCAGAACATCACCGGCTTCAATGTAACAATAATAGCGCAGTACAGAATCCGTGCCATGTTACATTTTTGGATGATGTTAGATGAAAATTGATTTGAATTGATCTTGCCTAGTCTTACCCCATAAACCACGCCGATCGATTCCAGGGCCATTTCTGATCAATCTAGCGCGATGTACCTTTGAACACTACTTTTTTGGGGGGGTATCAAAAATAATCAACGCTTTTGCTAGGATTTAAGCTTGACTATCGATATTGGCTCTTGACGAATCATCAACATCCATGATTAAAATTATCTAAGACCAGCAAGAGGCTTGCCAGATTGATTACTTAAAGCCTCTGCAATCTACCTTGCCTAATACAAACCCAAAAGAGCATAAGGCCTACTAAAAATGCCTTTATTAAGTGTGTGATTGGTGGGAATAGCGTTTCGAAAGGGTTCGGATTTTTAGTGAATGGATTTCCTTTGATTCAAATTCATGCTAAATGCTGAAAATGAATGACTTGTGAAAAAGTGAATAAATTAGAAAGTTTTTATTGCCAAGTCCGAATCCGTGAAGTACCTTGTCTCCGGTTGAGCGAAACAAAGCCCAACAAACAAACCAAACCAAAGAAAACCAAGGAAAATGAAACAACTAATGCAAACGCACGAGGTTACCTACGATTCATCCTATGCATACTCTGTGTTGCGCGAAATTAATGAACGATTAGAATCACGCGGATTTTCCGCAACAAGTATGCGTTCATTCCAGAAGAGCCTAAGCGATGGTTTGGGTGATCGTTTTGTAATCCATTTTTATGATGGATTCCCGGTGGATATCACACGGGATTTCGACGCGTCTTTTTGATCTACTAACACACACATACATAGCATCAAACCAAACCAAACCAAACCAAAGAAAATGGAAGAAAACAAGTTAGCTAATAAGGTAAACAGCTTTTATGTTAAAGGTGATCGCGCCGAATATACCGGAGAAATCCGCCAAGTTGCCGGGATGCCACTATACATTGGAGTTCTTGTAGAGGGTCATAAAATCGGTAAAGAGGTTTGCACTTACATCCCTCCATTCGGGACATGTCCGCTTTCGGATAGGGTAGTCAGAGATTACAACGAACAACAAGAACAGTTTAGAAAGCTGAGTAACCTCGCTAAGTTGCAGCATCAAACCAAAAAAAGAACATGAAAAACACGAAAAAATTGACAGAATCAGATTTTACCCGCATTAATAGCGACTTGAACGGGAATCCTCGTTATTATCTCCCGGCATTCATGGCGGAGGAAACAGCGTCACGCAAACTTGGTGCTGTCAAATATCGCGGCAAACAATACGGTGCTGGGTGGGTTTTTCAAACTTACTCATTGCGAAGTGACGTTGACGCACTGAACCGCCACTGATGAGTCTCGGCAGAGACGAAACCCGAAAGGGTCTGGCATTGCCAACAAAACAACGAACAAAACAACGAACAAAACAAAGAAAATGAGAAGCAATTACTATTCCAATGACCCTAGGTGGATTTCTGCCAAGTTCGATTCAACTTGCGCTTGCTGCAAAGGCAAGGTGAAGCGGGGTGAGCAAGTTTTTTACAACCCGTCTGCTAAATCCGTATCGTGCGGCAAGGATGAATGCGGAAAGCAAGAAAGCCGTGATTTCGATGCTGCAAAGTTCGATGAATGTTTTTACGGCGGGGATTTCTAAACATTAAACCAAAAAATGAAAATGAAAACGCACTATTGCATTTACCAGCCTGGAAAAATCCACATTGAGACCGCGTGCCTTGCGGAAGAGGGGGCAACACTTAAAAGCCCTTACACTGGCGAGCTGTTTGAAAACATGCTACGAGAGTTAAACGGAAGGCGGGAAGTCGAAAGTTCTGAATTTCGGATCATGCTATTGGATGAAGCCTTGCCGATTATGGAAGAGGCACAAAAATCTAAGCATTGCGGAGATTGGAAAGAAATCACGGAGGAATCATGGTGGGAAGCCTTGGAAGTATTACCGCCCGAAAAATGGCAAACCGTGCGAGGTGTTGAGATTTTCCGGATGTGTGAATATCTAAGCGGAAACATCACGGCACATTATGCGAAGCTGCACGGGAAATTTTTTGCCCGTAATTGCTCCACGTCTGAGAAATATGAAGACTTGGCGGAGCAAGTCGCCGCAAAATGGTTCGACTGATTTCACGGCCTAGCTTTCGGCCTAGTTGCAGCAAACCTTAAACAAAACCAAACCAAACCAATGAAACTAAATAAGAAAATCAAGATTGAAGCAATCGCAAGCAATGACCAAACCCGCCATGTCATCACATCCCCATTTTTGGAAGTTGAAAATGGCAAGGGGAATCTCATTGCTACAAACGGCCAAGGGCTTGTCGTTATCCCCGTGGAATTATCAAAAAATGACGTTTCTGGGTACGTCTCAATCCAAGCCTTGAAAGCAAGCAGGAAAGAGAAAAACCTAGAACCTAGCCTAGAATGCTTGGAAAAGACCATTGCCTTGCAAGATGGTTCTAGCTTGCCTAGAATTAACCTTGGGAACTTCCCGAATTGGAGGCAAGTCATCCCAGATCAGGAAGGAAAAACATTGCGGAGAGTAGCCCTAAATGCTGAAATGCTTTTCGCTATTGCTTCCGCGATGGGAACTAAAGGGGTGATTCTCGAATTTGATGCTGGAAATTTTGACCAAGCACCAATTAAAGTAATTCCAACAAGCAGCGGGAAGTATGATGAGGAAAAACCTGCTTGCTATGATGCTTTTGGGGTAATCATGCCAATTCGCATCTCCTAAATCTCACGGCCTAGCTTACGGCCTAGTTGTAGCGAACCTTAAACAAAACAAAAAACAAATAATCCCGCCTATTTAATTTAGGCGGTGTTAATTAAACTAAACGAACATGAAAACAAATAAATCACAAATAGACTGGTATCTCGAAAGAGTCGAGCAACTTGAGGCGGAAGGACTATGCACAAGCGATGCCCAAAGCATTGTGGACATTGAGGAAATAAATCAAACCATCGAAAATGTGAAACAAGCTAGAGAAGAGAATCTTTACCAAAAACGGCTGGCGTATCTTGAAAGCATTGCAGACCCGGAAGATGGAGAGACAAAGCTAGAAAAGGCTAAATCAGACCTGCAATGGCATCTCGAAGTGATGGAAGGAGCTTATGCAATGATGGCAGAGAGCGGAGAATCCATTGCTTATATATTGCGGCAGGAGCCGAAAAGTGAAATTGAAGTCTATAAGAACCTTTTTGACCTTGAAGGAATCGACATTTACGAAAAGCCCGAAATGATTGCAGAATTCAACTAACAAAAAACATGAAAATCGAACGCCAAAAAACAGAAAATGGAATAGTTTATAGATTGCCTTCATGGTATGAGAAAAACCCAATGGCATTCCATGCATTCCATTGGAGAGATTGCCTTGGGAATATCCACAAATATTCAATGCTATGGCTGGCAAGCGGAATCACTATGAGAATTGCAAGGAAAGAGCTTGCCAAAACAATCAGAGAGGCTCGCAATGCTGCCAAGTGAAATTATTCGAAACGTCTGCCAGAATGCAATCCCGCCAATAAGCAAGGTTGAAATAATGGCGGAAAAGACTCAGAAAGACACTTGGAACGCATCAAGACTTAAAAGCATCATCGCAAGCAGGATGCTGGAAAACGGCATGACTAAAACAGAAATTGCTGCTTATTTAGGCCAAAGCTGGAACGCTACGGCTTCACAAATCAAAAACGCACCAAAACTCAAAAATCACCCACGTTACAAACACCACTTCAAACTATGAAATTACACCCAGCCGCATTTTTTACAATCGTGCTCCTTACTCATGTCGGAGTCTATCACTGTATTCATCAGACTCACTTAATCCCCGAAAGATGGAATTATGACATTTTTTGGGCTTGCATTCTTGCCGATATTATCGCCGTTTTGTTATTGGCTAATCCAGAAAAGAAAGCATGAAAATCAGAATCTCGAAACGCGAAAAGGGAGCCTTTGCAACCTATGAATTCGCAAATGAAAACGATGCTGCAAGATTTCTTGACCTAAACGGCCATGCAATTACAGGGCGATTTATTAGTCAATATGCAAGAGTTGAGCTTGAGGGAGCAATGATCATTTCCGACTTGCTTGGCCCATTTTGGGACGGAGATGCTATCAGATACGAAGATCAACCAACATACGCAGCTCTAAGCCAATGATCGAATTCGAAAAACTTGTCGAAATTGTCGCCGCTGAATTTGAGGTTGATCCCGCAAAAATGGTTTGTAAGACCCGTTTAATGGAATACGTCAAGCCTAGATGGTTAGCGATGACCATATATTCTGAGGTGCATTCCCTAAACTATACCGCAAGAAGATTCGGGAAAAACTCGCATCAGACTGTCATGCATGGGAGGCAACGAACCAGAATCCTAGTCAAATTTGACGCTCATTTTCGCCAAAAGGCAATCAACGTGATGAAAAAAGTCGAAGAATTATCTTGCTACCCCAAGGAAAATATCCAAATTGATCTCACCGCTACGACAAAACCATAAAACAACGAAAAAATGAACCTAGAAAACGCAACACCCGAACTATTCACCGCCCTTGCAAAAGCGCAAAGCGAAGTGGAAAACGCAACAAAAGGCAGCACAAATCCGCATTTCAAGAGCAAATACGCAGACTTGGCAGAGGTGCTCAATACCATTCGTCCCGTCTATTCGGCCAATGGGTTAAGCATATTGCAAATCCCCTCTTTTGACGGGTCAATGGCAAGTGTGACAACCTGCTTGGCCCATACTGGAGGCGGAACCATTACGGGAATATCATCATGCATTCCTGCCAAAACGGACGCACAAGGAATTGGAGCGGCCACAACCTACCTTCGACGCTATTCCCTCGCTTCGGTTTGCGGAATTGCACAGGAGGACGATGACGGGCAATCAGCCGCCCACACAATGAAAAAAGTGCCAATCTCACCGCTTCAGATCATGGGGCTGCAAGCTCGCATGGAGGAACTTCAAGTGGCAGAAGAAGCGTTCTGCAAATTTCTTGGAGTCGAGAAAATGGAGGATATTACAATCGACAAGATGGCAATCGCCACAAAGTCGCTTGACGCAAAACAAAAGAAAATGGAGGCAGCACAATGAAAGCAGTCGTAAAATATAACCTTGGGCGTGAATACTACAAGGACGGGGCGACTCCGCAAAATCTTGAAGGATATGTTTCCAAGTCAATGCTGTTTGACTTCGTGAAAAGCCCCTACAAGTGGCTTTACAGCAAAAAGCGGGAATCTACTCCAGCAATGGACTTCGGAAGGCTTGTGCATGCCATCGCGCTCACTCCAGATGATCTTGGGGAATTTGTTAAATCGCCATTTGACAACTTCCGCACAAAGGAAGCTCAAAACTGGAAAGCAGAAGCGATTGAGAGCGGGATGACCATCGTTTCGGACGAGGATTTCGACAAGGCTCATGCAATCTCTAAGCTATTCTGGGAGAGGTCATTCTGGGAAGATCAATCGGAAGATGGAGAAACAGAAGTTGCCGTTTATTCTCAAATCGGGGATACAAAACTCAAGGGAATGATTGACTTTGTTCCTGCTAGTTCAAACGCCCTCGTTGACTTGAAAACAACGGCAAGCATTGATGGCATTGATGGATTGACGCGGACGATCATTTCGAGAGGATACCACTGGCAAGCTGCTTTGTACTTGGATTTGTGGAATGCTGCATCTGGCGAAAATCGGAATGAATTCCTGTTTTGCTTCGCCGAAACATCATCACCGCATGAATCGGCTTGGGTCAATTTAGATGATTCGCTTATCCAGATTGGCCGCAATGGTTATATGCAAGCAATCTCCAAGTGGAATGAATGCCTAAAGCTCAAGAAATTCCCAAAACAAATTGAGGGAGTCCAAACAATCTCAGCCCCTAGATGGCTGGTCTAAAACAAGAAAACAATGAAACAACTGATAAAACTGAACCTAAATCTCGACAAAATTGACAAGTCGTTGATTTACACCTCACCGAAAACAAAGGCGAAATATCTCAACCTAACTGTTCTGCTTCGTGAAGAACCAGACCAATATGGGAACGATGGATTCATCGTGCAGGATGTAAGCAAGGAACAGAAAGAGGCTGGAAACAAAGGCCCGATCTTAGGCAATGCCAAGATCAAGCTCTTTGATAACCAAGTAAAACAGGCTTTAGAGGACGACGACATCCCGTTCTGAAACAATTGGCCAAAGAATAGGCATACCATAACGGCTGGCCCGTCCTTTATTCTTGGGGCAACTTTAATTTTATGATTGAAACAACAAACGAAACGGATGCGAAGTCTCGTGGATACGTTCCCATGACTATTGGATATAACACCACAGAACACGAGCAAGAATGGTTTAACAATGCCTTAAGCACCTTTGATGGATGTAATATCGTCATTGTTGGACTACCAAGAAGCCAAAAGGAAATCTGGAGGCATAGAAGCGAATTAGTATGAACAGAACAACAACATTTTCATCACCATTGCACGTCATTGGACGCGATCCACTTTTAACTATTGAAATCCTAAAAGCTATTGGAGAACGAAGCAACAGGAAACCAAGTTGGTTTGCATTTAGAATCCTAAAAAACTTATGGAAAGCCTTTTCACCGACCTCCCCGAAGAACTCTCACCGCGCTTAAAATGGATGATTCACCACTCAATCAAAGTTGAACAATCAAAGGATGGGTCATGGATTGCTTACAAGGAGCGCACAAAACACTTTTGCAGGGACAATGACGAAAACCATGCCATCATTGGACTTGCGAAGAAACTAAAACTTAAACTCTGGAACCAATGATAACGATTGGCATCGATCCCGGTACTAATGGAGGAATTGCAGTAATTGATGAAAAAGGAAATGCTTATGCCGAAAAAACACCAGAGACTTTGCAGGATTTGTTTGAATTGCTTAATTCTTACAGCGTGGGTTATGATGGAAATTGCAGAGCTTATTTGGAGCAAGTGCATTCAAGCCCCCAAATGGGTGTTAAAAGTGCTTTTACTTTTGGTAATGGATTTGGTCATCTTGAGATGGCTCTGACGGCTTGCAGCATACCTTTTGAGAGGATTAGGCCACAAGTGTGGCAGAAGGCTCTAGGATGCCTCACGAAGGGCGACAAGAGCATTACTAAGGCAAAGGCTCAAGAGATGTTCCCAAACATCAAGGTAACCCATGCCATTGCCGATTCCCTTTTGATCGCTGAATTCGGAAGGAGGCAGAAATGACCCCATACGAAAAAGAGCAATTATTCTCACTTATTCACAGGCAATTCCCAAGATGGCCGTCAACCTTCTCAAAATGCTGGAATGAAACCTGCCAAGAGCAAGCCAGAGGGGGCCATGAGTGCCAGAAATGCCTTGAAAAGAAGCTAGAATCAATCTCAGACAAGAAAACAGCACGAAAATACATGAAAATTGTGCTTGAAATGAGGGAAATTGAAGTCAATCTCCTCTCGCAACCAGAAAATAATAATGATACCTAAGACATACAACATATTAAGTGACTGCATTGAAACAGGAATTCTTTATGGATTAAGGAAATCCAAGAAGCATTCTGATGACCCAACTGATGAAGTTGTCAGTCAAGAGATTGATCGGGCAATTTGGTCAGAACTACATAACAAGTTTAATTTTGAAATCGAATCAGAAGAATATGAAGGCGAAGTCAATTATTGAAAAGTTGGAATCATGGCTAAATCGGGGTTATGCAATTACTCCAATCCAAGCCTTGAATAAATGGGGCTGTTTTCGGTTGAGTGCTAGAATCCATGACCTACGCGAAATGGGGTACATGATTCAAACGATCAATCAACAAGCTAATGGAAAAACCTTTGCAAAGTACAAACTTGTAAAATGAGCGCAGGTAAGGGAGATTCACCGAGGCCAGTTGATATAGATACTTATAGTAAAAACTATGAAAGTATCTTTAGAAAGCCAAAGCAAGATTCAAACATTGGCTTTTGTGAATGCGGGGCTGAAATGGTTAATCACTTCTTCCTTGGGGTCATCTGTGAAGACTGCGAACTTAAATACCAAGATTACACCCAATAATACCTTCAGCGATAGGATGATCGAATCCGCCCAGACCGATAAACTGGGAAACGCATGTCGCTAATCATGCTCGCTGACCACTTTGTTTAAACAAAAAAATCTGGTGCTGTTGTGGGCGTGGCCCGTCCCACAATGTAAAGGTTCCATGCTCCTCCAAACTAGCAGAAAGTCAACGGGCCGCCAACCTACTAAAAATATGGACACACTAGAATTCAAACCATTCCCGAAAATGGCTCGCCTTAGACGCGATTGCCTGATTAGTGAAAAAATCGACGGCACAAATGCCAGCATCTATATTGGCCCTTTATATGGATCAGATCCAAATTGTATCGCTGAAGCATTATACGAAGAAGGGACATTAGGGATGTGGGCGGGAAGCCGCACCCGTTGGATCACTCCAGAAAAAGATAACTTTGGTTTTGCCCAGTGGGTTTGGGAAAATGCCAGCGAGCTATTCAAATTAGGCGAAGGCCACCATTTCGGCGAGTGGTGGGGCAGTGGCATTCAAAGGGGCTACGGATTTAAGAACGGCGAGCGTTTCTTCTCGCTTTTCAATGCAAGCCGTTGGGTCGAGCATGACAAGCCAACGTATGCAATCGAGCAGGACAATCCAAAGGCAGAACCAAAATTCACCGAACATGCGCCAGCTTGCTGCAAAGTAGTTCCTGTACTTTATGAAGGTATATTCACCACATTTGATGCCGAATGCGAACTAGACCATCTAAGAGCTAAGGGCAGCGTAGCTGCACCAGAATACATGAATCCTGAAGGCATTGTAGTTTACCACAAAGCTGCTGCTACTGGATTTAAGATGACTATTAAAGATGACGATAAACCGAAGGGACAAGCATGAAAATAACATTAACACTCTGGGATGACCAGACCGAAAGCACTGAGGAGCCTAACTCATCACTTTGGATTATGAAACTCAATGGGGTAGATTTCCCAGAGGGAAAAAACTCACTTATGACATTGGATGTTGCCCATAAAATCGTCACAAAATTAATGGAAATTGAGGAAATAGCGTACAACGAATTATGAAAAAAGAATACTGGATAATTGATACCGATCCCAGCAATAGCGTAACAAATACTCGTGAGGCTATCGGCCCATACCCATCAAAAAAAGCAGCAGAGACAGCCGTTTTGAATGACATCCGTGACGTGTGGCATGGAAGTTGCACTTGCTTAAAGACTGATAATGAAACTAATTGGTGCGCCCCATTGCTTATCGTTGAGGTACTACGATCAGTACTTCCAAAAATCACAGCAAAAATCGAACTTATAGACGCATGAACAAAGAAAACGCACACTTATACCTGCCACTTGTGCAGGCACTGGCAGATGGGAAGACAATTCAATTTAAATGTCTCCTGATGGAGACTATCCCTTACAATTCTGATTTCAAATGGAAGGATATTGCTTGCAATTCTGAATTTAAATGGACGAATGCCCCAGACCATTACCGCATCAAGCCAGAACCGCGCACGTTTGTAATATACATCAACAAACATACCCATCAAATTTGCCATCAAAATCGAAGCGATTCAAATTGGGAACGCATCACAGTGCAGGAGGTGCTGGAATGACTGACACACCAGAAACAGATGCTCTCAGGGATGAAATATGGGATACTCCCTATCGCGATGGAGATGACTTCAGCAAGATGCTAGATCACGCAAAGAAGCTAGAAAGCGAACGCGATGAGGCGCGGTCTCGGTTTAACGAAGTCGACCTGTGCCAGAACGGTCAAGCACCCTGCAAGTGGTCGCTAAAGTTGATCCATGAACGCAACGCTGCCATTGCCGAGCGCGACGTGTTATTCCAAGCGATCATAAATCTGCGCGATACTAAAGGCCGCTATCATACCCAACAGGCATTTGAGTCTTTGATGACCCTATTACCACCCAACCAAAATTACTGAAACACCAAGAAAATTAAAAATATGATAAAAGGACGTTCAATTACTATCAACGATTCCACTAAAACGGTGGAACTCCAATACCCCAATGCGACAATGCAAT
>Ga0209085_1000467_pt1 | contig 29780 bp, 23 predicted proteins | sample C_131016_EF_Meta_FD_187310 | JGI IMG/M metagenome (GOLD analysis project Ga0209085, IMG submission 187310) | Freshwater microbial communities from Lake Croche, Canada to study carbon cycling - C_131016_EF_MetaG (SPAdes) (version 2) | ecosystem: Environmental > Aquatic > Freshwater > Lake...
CAGCCGACCAAGAATCTCTAGAAGAAATATTTGGCAGCGCAGTTCCAGAGGAAATAACAACCAATAAGCAACTAACGCCAGCCGACCAAGAATCTCTAGAAGAAATATTTGGCAGCTTCGGTGTGGCCGAGGAAATAACAACCAATAAGCAACTAACACGAGCCGAACAAGAATCTCTTAATAAGTTAGTTAGCGAAGAAAATATTAATCCTAATCCAGCCGAAAAACTAGAACAGGTAATTGAATCACTTCAAAATATCTTTACTAAACTTCCTACCATAATGGAAGTGACAAAGCCACCTGAACAACCAATCATAACTAAACCTTTTCCCAAAGAAGATAACGCTGATTTATCTGTTAATAGTACAGTAAATAAAGCACAAGTTGGTTCTAATCTCTCGATCAGAGTGGCCTTTGAAAGATTAGAAAGAATGAGCAACTTAGTGGGAGAGTTATCTATTAATCGCAATAGTCTATCTCTACAAAATGAACAAATTCAAACGACGGTTAAAGAACTTTTAAATCGTTTTACTCGTTTCCAGCGGATGACTGGTAAACTACGCGATCTTTCAGATAAATTGATCCTAGCCCCTCTCAAATCCGATTTTTCTCTGCGGAGCACAGTGAATAGACAAGGACAAAATGAGGCGAATATAGCCGATTTTGATGTCCTAGAGATGGATCGCTACAGCTTACTCTATGGATTACTGCAAGACATTTTAGAGGAAATGTTGCAACTAGAAGAGTCAGTCGATGACGTGGTTTTATTTGCACGTACATCTAACCAGACGCTAGAACAACAACGTCAAATGTTACAAGGACTGCGAGATGAGTTGATGTGGGCTAGAATGCTGCCTCTCGGGGAAATCCTAGGTCGTTTTCCTCGTCTACTAAGAGATCTTTCTAATAAGTATCATAAACCAGTTAAACTACAAGTTACAGGCGAAAATGTACTTGTAGATAGGGTGGCTCTGGAAAAACTTTATGATCCTTTACTTCATCTTCTGCGGAATGCTTTCGATCATGGGATTGAATCCTCAGAAGATAGAAAACAAGCAGGAAAATCTGCCGAAGGCAAAATCTCTATTCGCGCCTATCATCAAGGAAACCAGACCATTATTGAAATCCAAGATGATGGGAGAGGTCTCTTATTGGAAAAAATTGGTCAACAAGCTGTTAAAGCTGGATTGTTAAAAGCCACTCAATTATCATCTATTTCTAAAGAACATCTCTCTAATTTCATCTTTGAACCAGGTTTCTCTACTGCAGATAAAGTGAGTGAGTTATCGGGTCGGGGTGTTGGCTTAGATGTAGTAAGAGATCAGGTGCGTATGCTCAAGGGTACTGTATCTGTCAGTAGTAATCCAGGTAATGGGACAACCTTTAGCTTACGTCTTCCTCTGACAATGACTATTGCTAAACTCCTAGTTTGTTTAGTACAATTGCCAGATTCAGGTAAAAACTTAGCTATAGCAATTCCTTCTGATACGATAGAGGAAATTATCATCCCTAATTCTCTCGATCTGAAAATGCCTACGGCGGGCTACGCCAACGCCAACAACAGTAAGTTCTTATACTGGCAAGAAAGGTTAATACCTATCTATCCTCTGCAAGATTATTTGAGCTATAATTGTATCATACCAGAAACCTTTAACTCTAAAGCTATTGCTCCAGTACCAATACCAGAAGACTGGAATTCTCCCTTGTTATTAATTCGTCAGGAACAAAAAATCTTTGCTTTAGAAGTGAACCGTCTCTTAATTGAACAGGAATTGGTGATTAAACCCTTTGGCCGAGCTATTGCCGCCCCTACATATAGCTATGGTTGTACAATTTTGGGAGATGGATTACTGATTCCCGTAATTAATGCGGCTCTCTTGGTAGAACAAGTATTAGCATCAGATTCGCCAAATGCTATCCCATCTGGACCATTAGTGCAGCAAATAGAGGTACAACCAATCCTAGTGGTAGATGATTCAGCCACCATGCGTCGTACCATAGCTTTAACCTTAGAAAAGGCAGGCTACCGCGTCATCCAAGCCAAAGATGGCAAAGAAGCCTTAGAACAATTACAAGGAGGAGCCCAAGTTAAACTAGTCATCTGTGACGTAGAAATGCCAAATATGAATGGCTTTGAGTTCCTAGGACAGCGTCGCCAAGACAGCAAGTTAACTAAAGTTCCTGTGGTTATGTTGACTTCCAGAGGTAGTGAAAAACATCGCCAATTAGCTACCTATCTAGGTGCAACTGCCTATTTTACTAAACCATTTATTGAACAGCAATTCCTAACAGAAATTGGTAAGATTCTGAATCCTGTTTCTAATATTGAACAAACGGTCTCATTAAGTAAGTAATTAAATACTTATATCTTAATCCCCTCTTGCCTGTTGCCTCCTGCCTCCTGCCTCCTGCCTTTTACCTTTTCTTATGACTGACCTAATTTCAACGTTTAATCCTGTCACGAAAAAAAAACAGACTCGCCTAGAAAAACTCTTGATTTTCTCGATAGGCAAACTCAATCTAGCTTTCAGAATTGAGGATGTACAAAAAATTATCAAGTATATTCCTATAGGGAGTAGTGGCTTAAATCCTTTTGGGGTTATCCATTTACAAGAACAAGAAATAGCTGTTATAGATCTGCATTATTTATTGTTTAAAGAACCTGATTCTTCTGTCCGTAGCACCGTAAACTGGCATTTCATTTTAACCCGTAGTCTTACAGAGAGAGAATCTATTGCTATCTTAGTATCTAAACCGCCCTCCCTCATTGATGTTCCTATCTCAGAAATTCGGGTTTTACCAGAAAATTATCGACGTTCTGATACACTAGATATTGCTAGCCATGTTACAGTAATTAATAATCCAGATGGAGCCCTTACTCTCTTTATTTTAGATGTCCCGTTTCTCTTGGAAAAATTTAAGCAAAAAAATTTTTGATTCTTTTAAGGATGAGTCTTTTTTACACTATTTACACATTTTAGAAAAAATAGTTGCCAAGATCTTATTCTTAGCGTAAGGATTCAGGTCTAGTTTAGGGGAATGAGAGAAGGCATAGCCGTGGAACGATTGTTGATGGTAGCGAACCTCTAACGAATGCCAATACTTGTTGGTTAAGTCATTAGTGGTGCAGGGACTCCAGCCTCCGTCAGGCTACTGACAGCCTGCAATCAAATAAGAAACACCTCTAGAAGCCTGTTCCCACATCTGTAAATTTTCTAAAAAGTTCTAAAACCTGCGAGGTATTGGCATTGGCATTTGGCTGTTTGATATTCTACTCCACTTTCCGTAACAATCAAGATAGTACTTCTTTTTACAGCCTAAAGTAAGTACAAGTGTCAGGATGATTTTCTGAAGCTATAACATCATTTCCACCAGTTCTGCATGGCTTAACTGTTCTATTTCTTGTGGTTCCTTTGGGGAGCTAGATGTGGGCTTCTTCATCTTTCCACCTTACCCCCTTTTTGTACCTCTATTATTTTTAACCTGAATTATTACGACAAACCTTTAAAAATATTACAGCAAATGTAAATCTATTAAGCCACAACTTAAAAACCAAAACCCGGGCTCTCTCGGAGCCCCGCTCCCCGGTTTTGTAGCTTATCTGGTCTCAAACTGCTGTAACTTATCACCAATGGTTATTTGTCAACTAACTTTTACTTTTTTTCTGTTTTTTCTAAGCCATAAAAGTTTCTCACTAGATAGAGAGGACGTGCTTTTACTTCTTCATAAACGCGTCCTAAATATTCGCCAATAATACCTAAAGTAATGAGTTGAATACCACCTAAAAAGAGAATAGCTACCATTAATGAAGCATATCCAGGTACATCAATACCCAAAAAGATTGTCCGAATAACTAAAAATGAGGCATAGACAAGAGATATGAGGGAGATAATTAAACCTAGATATGTCCACATTTTAAGAGGTAATAGACTAAAGGAGGTGATTCCATCTATAGCAAAATTCCAAAGTTTCCAATAGTTCCACTTTGTATCACCTTGAAAACGGGGCTGCCGCTCAAATAAAATAGATGTATGTTTAAAACCAACCCAAGCAAAAAGACCTTTCATAAAGCGGGTTCTTTCTGGTAAAAGTTTCAAGGCTTCTACTACTTGACGATCCAATAAACGAAAATCACCTGTATTGCGGGGAATCGGTATTTTAGTAATTTTATCAAGTATTAAATAGAAACTATCAGCTGTAAAGCGTTTAAGCCAAGTTTCTCCTTGACGTGATCTTCTTGAAGCATAGACAATATCATAGCCTTCTTGCCATTTGAGAATCATTTCGCCAATTAATTCAGGTGGGTCTTGTAGGTCAGCGTCTAGAGGAATTACAGCATTCCCATTAGCATAGTCAATACCCGCAGTTAAAGCAATATCTTTGCCATAATTACGCGATAAATTGATAATTTTAATAAGTGGATTATCTTGATGATAATTGATGAGCATATCTAAAGTTTTATCTTTACTTCCATCATTTATACAGATAATTTCATAGGTTATATTTAACTGTTCTAGAGTGCTAATTATTCTTTTAAAGAGAATATCAATATTCTCTTCTTCGTTGTATATGGGAATAATAACAGAAATTTCAATATTCATTATTTTAGATTAATTTGACAAATATTTTTAGGTGTTGCTGAGTTTTGTTTTTGCTCTTAAAATACTTCTTGTAATTTAATGTTATAATTTATTTTAATGCTTTCTAAGGGGGTTGGCAGGTTTTAAAACTATTATATTTTTTAATTTATTGTCGTATTTTTAAAATAGTATTAATCACAGTAACCTATTGATTCACTGCAACTGCTTAATAAAAAATAAAGAAGTTTGTGAACCTATTTTTAACCCGCCTCTATTAGATTTTCCCCAATTCATAATATATTTTTGTCCATATTGACCAAGACTTATATTCATAGAAATATTGTGTTGAGTTCTTAAGTCTCCATTTTCCCTAAATGCTTGTATCATTAAACTAAGAAGATGAAAATCAGTAACATCCATAATATTCCCTACAACTTCACCATAACTATATTTATCAGACGTAGCAACATTTAACATTGTTTTAAAAAAATCAGGTTCTATATGCTTGGCAGAATCAAAACGAAATCCATCAGATCCAAGAATTAGTAATTTAGTTAAATATTTTTTCGCTTGTTCTCTTACGTATGAAGTTTCAGTTTTTAAATCTGGTAAACTACATCCTAACCATCCTTTGATAACTTCTTGACGATTAAAATCGTACTCAATACATTTTTGTGTATGAAAGTGTTTTTTAGAAAATTTTGGGTATTTCAAATTCAATGTATAAGTAGATACATCAGCCATATGATTTAAAACAACATCAATAATTATCTTTAAATTAATATTTTTACGGTGCGCTAAAGTAATAAGAATAAGCTCTTTAAGATCTTTTTCACTACCTAGTGGACTTTGAATTTCTTCAAAGTCTATTGGTTGATATCTGGCCCACCAAGCTGGATCTTGATTACTTTTTTGAGGATGAGAAACTTGAATATGAGTAAGACCTAACTTTTTGATGCTTTCTAATTCAGACTTGAGGGTATTAAATGGTTCATTAAATGCCTGATAAATAACATTGGCTTGAAGCGGAGGCATATACATAGTAAATGCAACCAAAACATAAATAACTATAAGAGTGAAATTTTTTAAGTATTGTCGCATTTAATTTTAAGTACTAAGTTCTTACCAAGAAATTAGAATTGCATAAGATTGAAACTCTAACTCCAGGTCTAATAAGTTTTATATGTTATCAATTAACATATAATTATTATTCGGCAATTTTGGCTGGATTTATTTCAATCTCTTTTATTGGAACAGAGAATGACTTCAGTTCGTTTGGAATATCTATTGATGCCACTTTAGGGTCAGGACTTTTTACACAATCACTAAGTTTTATTGTCTTTGCTTTATGGTTAATGTTTAACTTAAAGTCAAATGATTCAAATATGAGCCGAAAAATTGCTCCATTATTTTTATGGTTGACCTTAATTTCTAATGCACATATAGTCATTGTTACAGTGTTTTTCGCTATCCCTATAGTTATTTTTGATCTGATAAAATATCGTATTAATTTTTTGAAAAAATTGTCTTATCAATACTTTTATCTTTATATATTACCTATTATTGGATCTTTATTTTGGTATATTCCAATGCTAGTAAATTATAATTATTTTGTGACAAAAAATATTGGACATACTGGTTTAGAAATAATCCTTGAGATGGCTCCAAGTATTATTTTGATGCTCTCGGCAATATTATTATTAGCTTTAAGATTTAAAAATTACCCAATTTCAGTGCTCTGTATTTCTTCTATTTTGATTTTTCTTTTCAGTATTTCACCAATTGATGAAATCTTTCCCCAATTACCTTTTCAACCTTTTCGTTGGATTTCAGTTGTTTATCAATTATCACCAATTCTTATAGGTTACTTGGGGGGATCATATATTATAAAATTCCAGAAAAAATATCAATACATTTTAAGTGTATCTTTAATTATTCCTTTTCTGATATTTTTAATTACTAATCATGTTTCAAATCTTGAAAGCTACGATGATTATTTTAAGGAGCGTGCACCAGAAATAGTTGATTACCTGAAAAATAAACAAGGTCGTGTTCTAATTGAAGTTTATCGTCCCAACAATAAACAACCTTCCTTTTTTGCTTTGAATGCTTTACTAGGAGAAAATGGAATTGATACTACCTATGTTGTATTTCGCGAATCATCTATTGGTTCTATCTTTATGACACCTTTAAGAAATAGTCTATCTAAAGAAACTGAAATCTGGGGGATTGATTCATTATTAGCTAAAAATTTCTCTTTTTTGAATCAACCAATAGAAAATCATTTACAACGGGCACAATTTATGGGGATTAAATATCTTTTAATTACTAGTGATGAAATGGTTGAATCACTCGATGGTCTTCCGAATGTTCACCTAGAAAAGGTCTTCGGAACTTGGAAACTATATCAATTAACTAACGATGTTAATTATGCACAAATATTACGCTATAAGCCCAATTTATATATGGGAAATTCAACTTTTAAAAAACGTCTATTTCAGAACCCTAATTTAACAACTCTTCAGGAATACCTTTTTCTACGAAATGAGAATTTCGACACAATAATTGCTCATGGTAATGATTCTAATCTTGATAATTATTCAAAAAATCAATTAACTAACTTTTCAACTCTTATCTTAGAAAATTATTCTTATTCTAACTTAGAAGAAACGTTTAATAAACTTCTTGATTTTTCTCAAAAGGGATGGATTCTTTTTATAGAAGAGCCCTTAGAGCCTCTTCAGCAAAAAATATTATCGCATAATCTAGATGCCCCTTTTAGTAAAAATATTTATTTTATACCAAGTTCAAAAAAGATTATATCTCCTGCTCAAAAAGATTCGGTTAAAGATTGGCTTGTTTTCTTTCAACAAATTTCTAATTTCAATAATAAAATTGTTGATTTTCTTGAGCAGCATAAAATTCCGATTAATGACCAAATATTGGAAAATTCATTACTACAACTAAAAAATGAAGGTAATAATTTAATTAAATTGTCTTTAAAGACAAATTCCAAGGAAGTTTTACCGCTGCTTATAAAATATAATTATTTTCCAAGTTGGAAGGTAAAAAACCTGAACAATGAAATTTTTTTAGCAACTCCTACATTTATGTTAGTTTTTGCTAAAGATGATTTTTCTCTATATTTTTCTACACCATTTTATGTAACGGTTAGTTTAGTCTTGTCGTTCATAGCAATCATTGCGTTAGCCAATCAAACTTATAAAACATTCTCAAAGGCTGTGTTGCAAAAAGAATGAACAGTAAAAGGATGTCTTTCTCGATAGTAAAGAAGCTATCTAAATAATTAGTATTAGTTGAGCTTATTTTAGTAAGATCTAGTAGTTCCAGCTCACTGATAATACTTAGAGCCAGTTTTTGCGATTTCTCTAGTTTAGAACCAGGTTTCTCTACTGCAGATAAAGTGAGTGAGTTATCGGGTCGGGGTGTTGGCTTAGATGTAGTAAGAGATTAGGTGCGTATGCTCAAGGGTACTGCATCTGTCAGTAGTAATCCAGGTAATGGGACAACCTTTAGCTTACGTCTTCCTCTAACAATGACTATTGCTAAACTCCTAGTTTGTTTAGTACAATTGCCAGATTCAGGGAAAAACTTAGCTATAGCAATTCCTTCTGACACGATAGAGGAAATTATCATCCCTAATTCTCTCGATCTGAAAATGCCTACGGCAGGCTACGCCAACGCCAACAACAGTAAGTTCTTATACTGGCAAGAAAGGTTAATACCTATCTATCCTCTGCAAGATTATTTGAGCTATAATTGTATTATACCAGAAACCTTTAACTCTAAAGCTATTGCTCCAGTACCAATACCAGAAGACTGGAATTCTCCCTTGTTATTAATTCGTCCCCTCCCTCATTGATGTTCCTATCTCAGAAATTCGGGTTTTACCGGAAAATTATCGACGTTCTGATACACTAGATATTGCTAGCCATGTTACAGTAATTAATAACCCAGATGAAGCCCTTACTCTCTTTATTTTAGATGTTCCCTTACTCTTGGAAAAATTTAATCAAAAAAATTTTTGATTCTTTTAAGGATGAGTCTTTTTTACACTATTTACATATTTTAGAAAAAATAGTTGCCAAGATCTTATCCTTATCCTTAGTTTTTATCATCTTTTTCTCCATTGTTGAACTATTTAAAATTTTGACAGAGGAGCTAATTATCAACTACTCGGGTCATTTTTTTAAAGACCATTTACTATATTATTTGGGTCTATTTCTCAATATTTTAATTATTTTAGAGGTATTAGAAAACATCACAGTTTATCTAAAAAAGCAGGCATTTTCAGTAGAACTTGTTGTAGTAACTGCTTTAACCGCAGTGGCACGTAAGATCATTATTTTTGATATTAAAACAAATGGCGGCATAGAGTTAATAGCAATAAGTGGCTCTCTTTTAGCTCTCTCAATTAGCTATTGGTTATTAAAATATAATAATGAAAACAATAAATAATCGTGATCATCTTAACTCAAAAAATCTCGACTATTATTCCCACCTATACTCTTTTAACTCTCTCTCTGACAGCCGAAGAAAGAACAAAAACTCGTCGTCAGTGTTTATCTGATGACGGGAGAGAATTATATCTACAACTACCAAGAGGAACTCTCTTACAACAAGAAGATATCCTGAGCACCGAAAATCAAGAAATTCAGGTTAAGATTATAGCTAAATCTGAGCCTGTTTTAACAGTGAGAGCAGAAACACAAATAGATCTCATGCGGGCTATTTATCATCTAGCCAATCGTCATATTCCCCTAGAAATAACCTCAGAATATCTACGTCTTGCTAGAGATCCTGTGCTAGAAAATCTCCTCAAACAAATGGGACTAGAAGTAAAATATCAAAATACTCCTTTTTTTCCTGAAAATGGAGCTTATCATCAACATTAAAGCAGAATCAATCTATGAAAAAGCGTCAATTAGGTAGTCAAGGACTCAGCGTTTCTGAACTAGGACTCGGCTGTATGGGAATGTCTGACTTCTATAGTGGAAGAGATGAGACAGAATCTCTCGCCACCATCCATCAAGCAATAGATCTAGGCATTAATTTTATTGATACCGCAGATATGTATGGACCATTTACCAATGAAGAACTAATTGGTCGTGCCATTAAAGATAGACGAGAACAGGTGATTATAGCTACCAAATTTGGCAATGTTCGCACCAAAGATGGTGGTTTTCATGGGATCTCTGGAACTCCAGAATATGTACGGAAAGCAGCGGAAGATTCCTTAGAACGCCTAAATATAGAATATATTGACCTCTATTATCAGCATCGCGTTGATCCGAGTGTCCCAATAGAAGAAACAGTAGGAGCGATGGCAGAATTAGTAGAACAAGGCAAGGTGCGTTATTTAGGACTCTCAGAAGCGGCTCCTGCTACTATTCGGCGTGCTCAGGCTACACATCCAATCAGCGCTCTACAAACAGAATACTCTCTCTGGAGTCGTGATTGTGAAGATGAAATTCTCCCCACCTTACGAGAACTAGGGATCGGTTATGTGGCCTATAGTCCACTAGGCAGAGGTTTTCTCACTGGTGCGATTACTAAACCAGAAGATTTAGCTGCAGATGACTATCGCCATCGTTCCCCCCGTTTTCAAGGAGAAAACTTCCTGAAAAACCTCCTGTTAGTAGGGAAAATTAAAGAAATTGCTGCAGAAAAGGGGATAACTCCTAGTCAACTAGCTTTAGCTTGGTTATTAGCACAGGGTGAAGATATAGTCCCTATTCCTGGAACTAAGCGTCGTCAATATTTAGAAGAGAATGTAGCTGCTACTCAAGTTGTTCTAACTCCTGAAGAACTGCAACGTATAGAGGAAATTTCTCCCAAGGGAATAGCTGTAGGTGATCGTTATCCTGCCCAAACTATGACTACTGTTAATCGGTGATTAGGGTCTCCTTCTACTTTCAATATTTTTTAATAATACATTTTAAAGTCCAGAGAACAGATTTTGCTTTTTGCTCGGAATCTTGACCAAGAGCAGTAATAATAACTTGTCTTTCATGATTCCCTACTACTGCTTTTAAAGTATATTGAGTAGCTGGACTCTTACTCACTCCATCTAAAAGGGTTTGTTGTCCTTTTTCTATCAAAAGATTAGATGATTGACCACAAAATTCTTGCTTGACTGTGGTGGAAGATTCCACCTCAAATTGGTTATTTGAAAAAATATTAGAATCTATATTTTCAGCTTGAGTAGTCGGAACTTTAGATACAATTATTTGTAATTCTGGAGTATTTGTATCAGGCACATTTTTTACACTCGAAACTATAGCAAATTTGCCTGCCCCAATATTAATACCAAAAACTCCTTGAGAACCCCCAGGGATCTGATAATCAATTAAACTCCGAGCAATTATTTCTGAACGCAAAGTATCACTAGAATACTTCCAACCCAAGCGTACTGAAGCAGCTAAAACTAAAGCAATGGCACCTAGAGTAATGCCTATTGTTTCCCAAATACTGACAGAATAATTGGTATTAGAATTTGTCATTATTATTCCCAACTCGATTTATTTAAGTCAATACCAAGGAAGCGATCAAAAAAGCGACTCCGCCAAACAGCACGTAAGATTAAAGCCCATTCTAAACCAACTAAGCCAATAAAAAGATAACTTAAATTACTTAATTTAGCTAATTCAAAGAAATGTCTAAAGGGCTCAATAGAAACAATTAAAAAATACACTAACATAAATACTAAGGACATAATAGTATAACGCCAATCTCCATCAAGGGGTTCTCCAGCTACCCAAACAGTTGTGGGCGGTTTGAGAAAAGGGAGTAATAACAATTCGCCAATGATTAAGATAGAAACTAAAGCACTACGAGGAATAGAATAATCTACATCATTTAAGCTAGCCGTAGGTGGTAAGTTCAGAATAGCTACTACTAAAAACATTAAATAAACTAATAGAGAAACCAGCGTTAAAGTGAGAGAAGAAGGTAAGACAAAGTTTAAGGTAGCTGGAATTAAATGTCGATTCTTCATTGCCCCAGGTTTAGCCCAAACAGGAATTAACATCGTAGGAAAACCTATGCCAATTAGAGTAACAAGAGCACTTTGTTTATTTTGTAGAGGAAAACCATCAGTTACTAGTGCAGTAGAGAAAATGAGTAGAGTTATGCAAACAATACGCACCAAAAAAAGCTTCATCACATCCAAAATAGCATTCCGAATACGTTGTCCTTCTAAAAAGGTATGAGGAAGAGAACCAAAAGAATCTTTTAATAAGACAATATCAGCTACGGCTCTAGTTGCTTTACTGCCACTTTCCATTGATATTGCTAAGTCTGCTTGTTTAAGAGAAGGAATATCATTAACGCCATCTCCAATCATAGCAACGTGGTTTCCAGCGCCGCGTAAACTTTTTACTAATTCCGCCTTTTGTTCAGGGGTAATTCTGCCAAAAATAGTATTACTTTGAGCAGCTTGTTTAAATTGTACTGAATCCATTTGCGCTAATTGCGGACCAGAAATTACCTTAATATCTGCGCTTAAACCTGCTTGTTTAGCTAAAGCTGCTACAGTGGTAGGGTTATCTCCAGAAATTACTTTGATTTGTATCCCAGCTTTACTAAAGCCTGTTAAAGTTTCCTTTACTTGGGGACGTAATTGATCACTAAAACGAATTAAACCTAGAGGTTCTAATTCAGAGGGTAATTTTTGAGACCCTTCCACTAACACTTGAGAACTTTTAGCCAACAGAAGGACTCTCAAACCTTTTTCTGTAGCGTCAACAAGCCAATTATTAGCTAGAGGAGTTAAGGTAATAGACTTACCCAATATTTCAGGAGCGCCTAGATAATAACTACTTTTATCAGAATCCTCAGCAAAACTTAAAGCACTCCATTTACGCGCTGAAGAGAAGGGTATTTCTGCTGCTAATTGACGTGCATCTCCTGGATAGGCTTGAGCTATGGCTTCGCTAGTTTTATTAGGACTTTTAGTACTTGCTGCATAGTCTCGTAAGATAGAAATGAGTTGTTCTTGGGTGATTCCTATGGGATGAACACTATCTAAGAGGATTTTGTTAGCCGTCAGAGTTCCTGTTTTATCCAAGCATAGTATATTAATATCACTAAGAGATTCTACTGCGTTAGCTTGTTGAATTAAGACATCTTGTCCTAACATTTTAACAGCACCCAAACCGTAAGCTAGAGTGATGGCTAAGAGTAATCCTGCTGGAACTAAGCCGGCTACAACAGCAGCTTTTTGCACTACATCATTTAGGGAGAGATGGAGGCTTAAATAACTGATAGCAACTAGAATCCATAAAAAACAGGCTAAAAGAATAAAAATGCGGATCAGAAGATTGATTTCTTTTTGCAAGGAAGTCAGAACTCGTCGAAAAGTTCTCGCACTAGCCATTAATTTATAAGCGACTGTTTCGGATCCTACTTTTTGGGCTTGATAATAAGCTCTCCCACTGACACAAAAAGTCCCTGAGTATACTTCATCTCCTGCTTTTTTAGGAATTAGATCTGATTCTCCTGTCAAGAGAGACTCATCTACCTCTATGCGTCCTTCCCCAACTATTTGACCATCTACAACTATTTGATCCCCTGCTAATAGTAATAATATATCATCTAAAACGATTAAATTCGGGTCTAGATGAATTTCTTGAGAATCTCGGATTACAGTGGCCGTGGGACGATTCAAAAGGGCTATTTTATCCAGCTTTCTTTTTGCCCAAATTTCTTGATAAATATTGACCAGTACCCCACCGAAAATGACGATGATAACCAGTACACCATCCCCAATACGGCCTAATTTGACCATGACTAGCGAAATTAAGAAGAATACCCCATTGACAAATGTGAAAAGATTCTCCGAGAGAATTTGACGATAAGAACGACTTGTTTGCAGAGAAGTATTATTACCCTGTCCTGCTGCACGACGATCTAGAACTTCTTTTTCTGTAAGTCCTGTAATCAGAGAAGTCACAGGAAAATCTGGCTCAAAAGACATATAGTTTGTATCGTTATAGGCAGAATAACATCTATAGCTTATCTTGCTTTTTTCACTTTAGCTAGCAATAGACTTGCGTTTTGCTTCGGAAATACGTTTTAGTAGGGGTTAGGAGGCAGGAGGCAGGAGGCAGGAGTACTGTCCCACACTTCCCACACTTCCCCATAAGTTAGGGTTTTCCAAATTGACGCTGGTAGACAGCATCTTCTTTTTCAGTTTCTAATTTGATATCTGAACGGGGATAGGATACACAAAGAAGAGCATAACCTTCTTTTTGGAGTTGCGGTGAAACTCCCATACCTTCACTTTGATCGACAGTTCCTTCTGATAAGAGGGCGGCACATGTAGTACATACTCCGGCTAAACAAGAACTAGGTAATTCTATACCTGCTTCTAGAGCAGTATTGAGAATAGTCTGATCTTCTGGGACTTGTATTTTATAGGTTTTTCCTTGATGCTGAATTTCAACGTTGTAGCTAGTAGGCATAATGGCAACAATTATTTTTTTAACTCAAATTTCATCTTGCCATAATCTGTCTGCTTTAACTTACCTGACTCTCTACAGTCTCAGGAGGTTCTGGAGAGTTCATTAATGATGAAGCAAGCACTGCCCGATTACGTCCTTGTTTTTTAGCCTCATATAATGCCATATCAGCCAAGTCTATCAAATTCGCTGGCAAGAAATCTGCACTAGGTATAACAGAAACAATGCCAAAACTTAGGGTAACATAGTCGCTGATCTCAGATTTTTCATGCGGGATATGAGACTCTTGTAATAAGGACTGAATTGATTCTACTATGTTTAAGGCTCCTTCTTGAGTAGTATTAGGCAAAATCAGGGCAAATTCTTCTCCTCCATAACGCGCCACAAAATCCCCAGGACGATTGACAGCTTTACTCAGGATTGTAGCTGTTTCTTTTAAACAATAATCTCCTATTAGATGACCGTAATGATCGTTGAATTTTTTAAAATAATCGGTATCACAGAGAATTAATGATAAGTATTGTTTTTCCCTTGTACATCGTTTCAATTCTTGTTTTAAATATTGATCAAAAGAATATCGATTGTTGATTTGTGTTAGACCATCTATATTCACCAAATAACTTAATTTTTTATTAGCTTCAGACAATTCTAGCTCAAGTTTCTTGGGTTGAGTTATATCTCGTACAGTAATAGCAAAACCGTCTGCTAACTTAACTGCAGTAACTTGATAGTAACTCTCTTTCTCCTCATGGGGATAATATACTTCTTTTTTCAGGACTTTCCCCGTATTGACAACTTCGACAAACAAGTCAAATAAACTAAAATCTATTTTCTCTAAAATTCTTTTCAGTCGAGTTTTCCCAATTAAATCATCTTTTTTAATTCCCAGAGATTGAGAAATTATAGGATTAACTACCAGACAACGAAAATCTTTTATTTCGCCTGTTACTTCTCGCACGGCTTGTAGGGCAGCAATTCCGTCCAGACAACCATTTAAAATACTCGATAGTAAAGCACGAGACTGGTAGAGAATTTCTTCTGTTTCTTTGCGTTTCTCTATCTCCTCTTGGAGGCGTTTTTGTTGTCTTTGAATTGTTAATTGACTTTCAATACGTGCTAGCACTTCTTCTAACTGAAAGGGTTTAGTAATATAGTCTATTCCGCCTACTTCAAACGCTTTTACTTTATCAAAAGTATCGCTTAAAGCACTAATAAAAATGACGGGAATATCCTTTGTCATAGGATTGTCTTTCAAGATCGTACAGACTTGATAACCATCTAAATCTGGCATTTTAATATCTAATAAAATTAAATCGGGGGGACTAGATTCACAAGCTAGTAAAGCTGTTTCGCCGTTAATCGCTTTCCTGACTTTATAACCCTTTCCTGTTAGCATCTGGGTTAAAATTCGGAGGTTGTCTGGTAAATCATCCACAATCAAAATATTATCTAATAATTCTTCTGTCATAAAATTGACTCAACTAAGGTTCTAATTTTATCTAGACGAAACGCCTCTAACATATCCTTTAAACCCTGCGCTAATCTACTATATGTCTCAGGAATTTGCTCAATTAAAGTTAAAATTAACTCATCATCCAAATCTAACGCGGCTTGATGCAATCTGACTAACCAAGCAGAACTCATTACCTGTAAATCTTCCGGTGTGAGAATATAACTTGACCCTGTATTGATTACTGGCGAAACTTCTTCATAGATGTAACGCACTCCCAAATGTTTGGCCATTGTTTCAAAAATAACAGATTCAGTAAAAGGTTTTCTGACAAAACCATCACAGCCTGCTGAAAGTATAACGATTTTTTCCTCTTCTAAAACACTAGCTGTTAAAGCAATAATAGCCGTAGCATTTCCTTTGATTGTTCCTTTAATATATTTAACTGCTTCATAACCATCCATGACAGGCATTCTCATATCCATCCAGATTAAATGCGGTGAGTAGGTCTCCCAAATATCTATTGCTTCTTGTCCATTATGTGCTTCAAATAGGGCAAAACCCAAAGGTTGTAGTAGTCTTGTCAGAAGTTGGCAATTGATGGGCTTATCATCTACAATCAGGATTCTATAAGTAGGTTGATTGGGTGCTAAAGCTATAACACGACTTGACCGAGTTGGATTTACCAATTCACTTGTTTGAACTTCCTCTATGGGAATGTTAAAACTAAAAGTGGTACCTTTGTTGACTTGACTTTGGACAGTTAATTCTCCTCCCATTAACTGAACAAATTTCCGACTTATGGTTAAACCTAAGCCTGTCCCGTCTTGAGAATCTCTTCCTGTTTGGGTTTGACTGAAAGGTTGGAATAATTTCTCTAGTTCATTTTGGGCTATGCCCGCACCTGTATCACTCACGACAAAAATTAGCTGGGTTTCTTCCCTTGCGACTGTTACTTCTACTTCCCCTTTAGCTGTGAATTTTAGGGCGTTGTTGAGTAAATTAATTAAGACTTGACGTAGTTTTAGGGAATCTGTACATAGCCATCGCGGAACATCTGAGGATAGGTGAAAATTTAACTTTAATCCTTTATCTTCTCCCTGTAGGCTGAATAGTTCTTCTAGTTCATTTAAGAGCCGATGTAGGTCAAAATTGATGGGATTGAGGCTCATTTTTCCCGCTTCGATTTTGGATAAATCTAATACGTTGTTAATCAAGGTCAGGAGATATTCTCCACTTCTGTTAATAATACATATATCGTGGCGGTGTTCTTGGGTTAAGTTCGGGGAACGAGCCATTAATTGAGAGAATCCTAGAATAGCATTGAGGGGTGAGCGTAATTCATGGCTCATGTTAGCTAAAAATGTACTCTTAGCTTGGTTGGCCACTTCTGCTTGTTGTAAGGCTTGAGCTAATTCACTAGTTCGATTTTTAACTTGTTCTTCTAGATTTTCATTATATTCTTTTAAAAGTTCTTTACTTTGAGATAGTTCTGTAAATGATTTTTGGAGTTCTTGACTCATACTATTAAATGAATTGGCTAACTCTCCTAATTCATCACTTCTGGAGATTTTTGCTTGACTATCCCATTGTCCTTGAGCAATTTTTTTAGCTGCTTTATTTAAGCCTAAAATTGGTTGAATGACCCAACGAGCGGTTAAAATACCTATAGCGATGGCTATGCCTAAAGCTAAGATGGAGAGTAAAATAGTCTGTCGGTTGTTGGCTTGAATTTCCTCCATAAAATCTGCTTCAGGAACGGCAATAATAATCCGCCAGTTTGGGACATTCTTAGAATTTTTCAAGGCAAGGTTTTTAAAGAAATATATATTGTTCTGGAAGTAAAATAACTGATTATTATTTTTCAGATTTTGAGCCATAGTTTTAGTTAACTCATTACTACTGTTAAGGGCTGGTAATTTTTCTGCTCTTCCATTTTTCAGTAAAAAAGGAGTTTCTTGGGTAGAAGTTGCTACTAAATAACCTTTCTTGTCTATAATTAATACTTGTCCTGTTTTGCCTATTTTTAAAGTTTGTAAAAAATTTTGAATATCCACAAGATCTAGTAATAAAGAAGTTACCCCTTGAGGATTTTTCTGTCCTTGTACATAGAGAGGTTGAGACAAAGCAATAACTAACTCAGATTTATTCAAAATCACTAAATAAGTATCAATCCAAACAGCTTTTTTTTCTCTCATTGCTTGTTGATACCAAGGCCGTTTACGAGCAGAGAAATTATCAATTTGTATATCTGGTTTTGTCAGACTTTTAAGTCTTTTAAAATCTGTATAACCCTGCAATTGAAAAATAGTCTTTTTTCCAGAAATAGCTACTCCTTCTAATAATTTACCGTATTGATTATGACTTATTCCTGCTCCTCGATACTCATCTTGATTATTCGCAATTTGGATATTTCCAATTCGATTACCTTGTTTATGTTTGTATTCCTGCCAAAGGTAGGGAACCCAAGCATCCATATCGTTGAGATTTAAAACTCCTGCTGTAATTAAATCTTGCTGATTTTGCAGGATATCTGCGGGTTTTTTAAGGAAACTAGTTAAATTATCTTGGACACGTTCTCCTATTTGTTCAATTAATTGATTAGCTAACTTTTGCACGGCTTGTTGTCCATTTTTATAGGATAGATATCCTACTAAGCCAACTGTTCCCACAATTTGCAACACGAAAGGAACAATAAAAACTGTTTGGAGTGGGAGTTTACCTAAAAGACGGTTAAGATTATTATTTGGCATAGGTTAAAATCCACTTAAAGGCTCAGCTAAAACCCATTGTAAGACCCAAGTTGAAGCAATTTCGTTGATGTAACGCTTGACCAATGCGCTACTATCTAAGAAATAAAGTGCCATCTAGCGGCGTTCCTCAATGACAGTATAGTAAATTTATTAGTTTTCATTTGTACTTTACTTTGACTTAGTTTTATTTAAACTTTCTATATATACTTCAAAACAATCCGTATCTTCTTGGAGATCAATATGCTTTAAAGCTAGTGCTGCTAGATCAAAAGACTTATAGCAATCATTCATAATAATTGCTATTTTGATTAAACTTTCTGAAGATAAGTTAGATAATTCTGTAAAATCTCTAATATAAACTGCATCCCCCCATAAAATTTGATTTATTCCTTGTCGTCCCTGAGCAGGCAAAAATGGCTTTAATGGGCAATTCATAAGTGGACAAAAGGTATGGAAAAAAAAACCTAACTGACGTAATTGTTGATCTATTTCAGAAAAGAGAGGTTGGTTTCTATAGAGGGGTATAAAATTAACTTCTGTATGTATAACTAGAGAATTTTTGATTTTATTTTTGCCATTTTCAATAATTACTAATTCTGCCCCTTGAACATCTAATTTAAGATAGTCAATTTCCTGAATTTCCTGAATTTCATCTAATTTATATGTCATGATCTTATCTTTTTTAATAATTTCTGATGACTTTGCAAATCCTTCAAAATATTCCAAAACTTTAAAGTTAGGTTCTAGAAAAGAAGACATCTGAAAACCAGTACAAATATTAAATTCTTTTTCTGTACCATCTCCAAGTGCGTAGGGTAGGTACAGTTCATTATCCATAGAAGAATTAATTAGTTCCTGATATTTTTCTAAATTTGGCTCAAATCCAACAATTTCAGCTTTACCAATTTCTTTTAATGTTTGATAAGGAGGTTGCTCCTTAGCGATGCTCGCTCCTACGTCAACAATTTTAATTGAAGGTAGATCAAAATATTCAAAAAGTTCGTAAAGGGAAAAGACCATAATTATTTTCTCATAGAAATTTGCTTAAGATATCTTAACCCAAATTACCTCACATTTATCGCCAAGAGAGTTTAAGAAGCTATAATAATCCTTATCTCATAAAAGTCTGGTAGAGTAATGTTTTCAATAGTGAGTTTTTTTCACTTCGTTTTGAGGTGATGATTCGATAGTAGCGATAATGACTATCAAAAAGCATTGTATATTGGGGTAGATTCAGAAAAAGGAAAATATAGCACGTTTACGAGTCCCTCAAGCAGAGAGTGGTGAACACAACTCAACCAGAATCTCGTCCGGACACCTAAGATATGAAACCGTCTGTCCCCAAGGCTTTTTCATTGGGGTTTCAAGCTGATTCAAGATTTGAGTAAGGGTTGCTTTCGTAATAACGTGCTACTTTTAGGAGGATTTTAGGTTATATTCTGAATGTTCATTTCGGGCTATGCCCGCACCTGTATTAAATTGATACTCTTTTTGCTTGTTTACAGGATAGGGCATTTAGCGAAGAATTATAGTATTTATTTCAAATAAGCTATGGTGACACCTGACCCTCCATCTTCAAGTGATGCAATTTCAAAACGACTGACTTGAGGGTGTTCTTTTAAAAATTCGTGAACACCCTCCCGTAGTTTACCTGTACCTTTGCCATGAATGATCCAAAGGGTCCCTAGGTTGAAGGACTGAGAAAGGGCTTTATCTATTTCTGCTTGAGCATTCATAATACGATAACCCCTTAAGTCTAGGGTATTTTGTGTGGTTCTTACCGTTAAGACTGTTTGAGTAGGTGGTGGTGGTGGAAGTGGTTTAGTTTTAGAGACCAGTTCTACTTTTTTACCATCTAGGGATTCTACATCAGATAAAGGAATTGTGGCACGTCCAAATTTAAGACTGACGGTCAGACGTTCTCCTTCTAGATCTAGGGAAATAACTTCTGCTGTCTGTCCTAAACTAATGATTTTGACCTTTTCCCCTAGGGAGGGTTGATAGTTACTGCTTGGTTTTTCCCATTTAGGTAGTTGATTAGTGGCTATTTCTTGTAGCGCTTGACTAGCTTTTTGGGCATTTTGAGCGGTATTTCCTGCTTCTTGTAGTGTACGTATGACCTGAGCTATTTCTGCTTTAGCATTATTAATAGCTGCTTGGATCTCTTTTTCTTGTTGCAATTTGAGGTTACGTTCTCTCTCCTGTAAAGAGGCTGCTTTTTCGGAGATCTCTTTGTAAAAACGTTCGCTTTCGGCTAGGAGTTTGCGCGTCTGTTGAGACTTTTCTTCCTGTTCTTTTCTCTGTGCTTCTAAAGCAGCAATCATATGATTGATATCTTCAGAATAACCACCTACTCTCTTCCGTGCTTCTTCCACTATATCTATTTTTAAACCGAGACGGGTGGCGATACTTAAAGCGTTAGAACGACCAGGAATACCCCAGAGGAGTCGATAGGTGGGAGAAAGGTGGACATCATCAAACTCCATAGAGGCATTTTCAAAGCGTTCATCTTGATATTTAAGAGCTTTTAATTCACCATAGTGGGTAGTAGAGATGGTTAGGGTATTTTTTTCGGCTAGATATTTCAGTAAAGCAATAGCTAAGGCGGAACCTTCTTGGGGATCGGTACCTGCACCAATTTCATCTAGCAGTACTAGACTTAGATCGTTCTGTTGTTCGATAGCTTCTATAATGCGGACAATGCGGCGAATATGTCCAGAAAAGGTAGAGAGGTTTTGTTCTATGGACTGTTCATCGCCTATATCAGCTAGAATTTGAGCTACCCAAGGTAATTCTACAGGTTCTTTAGCAGGAATCAAGAGACCAACTTTAGCCATGAGGGTGACTAGTCCGAGGGTTTTTAAGGTGACTGTCTTGCCTCCTGTATTTGGTCCGGTAATGGAGACAACTTTAACAGGAGACTGAATAAAAATACTACTAGGAACTACTTCTAAACCCTGTTCATGTTGTTGTTGCCAAACCAAGAGAGGATGACGGACTTGTCTAAGGTGAATCGCTTGATTTTGTGCTAAATCTATAAATTTAGGTGGATGTCCCTGCAACCAGTTACTATAATTTGCTCTAGCAGTAGCGAGATCTAGTTTAGTGGCTACAATCAACAGGTGTTCTAGGTCTTCTTGCTGAACATTAACTTTACTGGTCAGATCCCGCAGGATTTTTTCTTCCTCTATTTGTTCTTGACGGATAGCTTGACGAAGATTATTGCCTAATTCAACAATAGAGTAAGGTTCTATATATAGGGTTGCTCCTGTTGCTGAGGTATCATGTACAATACCTGGGATCTGTTCTTTTTGATTGGCTTTAACTGGTAAAACAAATCTTTCTCCTCTTTGCGTCACTACTAGTTCTTGGAGAGAGCTTCCTTGTCTAGTAATAATATTCTGTAATTTCTGCTGAATCCGGTCGCGATGATCTTTAATTTTGTTGCGTATTTCCGAGATCTTAGGACTAGCACGTTCTGTAACTTTCCCTTGATCATCCAGACAGTAATGTATGCTCTGTTCTAACTCAGGATGAGTCCTCATTTCTGAAACCATTTCTTTCAGGAGAGGAGAAGAGCCTAGATCTTCTATTATCCTTCTCAGTCTTCTAGTTCCTGCTAAAGTTGTCGCGAGTTCTAATAGTTCTTTTCCTGTCAGTATGCCACCTAAAGAAGCTCGTTCTAAGGCATTACTGATATCTTCTATCCCTTCAAATGACCAGTTAACTAGTTGGTTTTGTAAACTACATACTTCGAGGGTTTGGCCGAGGAGTTCCCGACTAGCATCTATACTAGTAGGAATTACCACTGAGCGTGCCGCAACTACACCTAGTTTGGTGTACGCAAAGGTAGAAAGGTGCTGACACAAACGAGGCCATTCTAATATTTCTAGGGTTTCTGCTTCTATCAATGTTGTACTTATTAATTCGCTCCTCTTTCTAGTATAGCGAAGTTACTGATGAGAACGGTAGACTATAGCGATCTATAGCGATCCTATTGCATAGGTGTAACTCTGCCTATAACAGTACACTTCTCCAGTTCCCTCCTTATTAAGGGCAGTAGGGGGGATCTGATAATATGTACTATTTAAAGTATAACTACACAAGTCATTGAGAATTGCTATATAATTAATAATTAAGTTGAAATGTGAGAGCGTCAATTTTGATGAGTACTTCAACAAAGCATTTAATTCTGAAGGGTTATATTTTCAAAGATCTTAAGACGAGTTTATCTCTTTGGCTCGCCCCTTTAGTGTTTCTGAGAAATCTTTTTAAGAATATCTATAATGGTCTCCTCAAAATTATTTGGGCAGAATTGATAGAGTCCAAGACGATAGATGATACTATACATAATGTAATTATTTATTGTCTATTTTTTGCAACCTGCCTCTTACTTTTTTATTTAAAACCTTATAAAGAGTATCTTTTAATATTCTTTGTTATTCTCTGGAATCTAGATTACAATCTGGCTAAACAACAATTTTTAAGTCTTCAGAAAGAATCTACTGTTAAATTAGAAAAAGACCAAAATGATCAGTTTATTTGGACTTTTGCAACCCAGAGTAAAGACCCAGCTATAATGTATTTTGAGGGGGGTAGAGTTAGACAAATTTCTCTAGCTGAACGCCTCATACAAGGAGGTGCTTTTCAAGCATCAGTCGGCAGAGTTTGGCAGGTCCAAATAGTCTTATATGATTATCAATATTTAAGTCTACTTATTCAGGAAGAGAAAGAATTAACTAAGGACATACATGAGACTGCTTATTTATTAGCTGAACTTTTTGAAGTGCCTATTATTTTAAATGGAAGTCAAGGAAATGGAAAATATGCTGAATCCCCATTACTCCCTTTTGAAGTGATTACTTCTCCATCTATCCAATGTCAACAAAATGCAGAAAGTTGGCATATTTACTCAAAATGGAGATTGAAAAATACAGGTATTTTATTCAAGCAAATTTTTCAAGATACAGGCTTTTTTATCTTTATATTATTAATGACAGTCTTGATGCCAGAAATAGGAGCTTTTATCCATGCTCTGCTCAATCATCAACCATTAAATATTACAATAGATGGGGTTAATTTTTGGTCGAATAGAGAAACCTTCCAGTTAATTATCTTAATTTTACCTATTATCTATCAAGGATGGCATTTAAGTAGAGAGAAACATATTTATTTAGATCGCTCTGCTCTAAAATTCTCAATTGATAATAAAAAAATTAATCAAGTTGCCACTAACTCTATTGAAACAGTTCTATCTTTAGAAAGAGGTAAACCCTCTCTTCTTGTTTTAGGTAAAAATAAATATTTTTTCATTGGACCTTTTCAAAAAAAAGAAGAAGCGTTAGCTTTCTTAGCTTTTTTAGAAGCAGGATTAAAAGCGCTACATCCCAACATCTAAGATATGTGCGTTATAATTTATTGATTGTTAGGCTTGTCCAGGATAGATTATGTCATCACTAAGAAAAATTATTAGCTATTATGATAAGTATAGAACTATAGCACTATTTAGTATTACAATAGCAGGACTTTTTGAAATCATTGATCTAGTAATACCCTATGTTATTGGACAGCTTCTCAATGTTCTCTCTAATCAAAAATTAGACCAATTCTCAACAGAATTGATCACCACTATAGGCCAATGGTTAAACCTCCAGAGTGGGAAATATCTCTCCCTTGGGGTTTTGATGGGTACTATTTTTCTAGTTTCGGTAGTTAAAGCTCCCATACAAACTTGGTTAGCTGCTTGGTTTCACTGGGATATAGCCTTAAGAAGTAGGAAAGATCACTTACTAAAAGTAATTATCCATATCTTAAAACTTCCCTTGACCTTTTATGAAGAAAATAATCCTGGAAGAATTGCCGTAAGAGTCAGTCGAGGCATAGAGGCATATACATTTACTTATCCAGAAGTAGCTGGAACGCTCATACCTAAACTAGTCAGAGTTGTAGGTATTTTCTGCGTCATTTTGATAGTTAATAGGGAAATTGCTCTACTATTTATCGTTTCCTTTATTTCCATTCTTGGCTTCAGTTTACAGTACTTAATAAATCTCATAAAAAAAGAAGAATTCTTAGAAGAGTATATGGAAAATACTCAAAGTCGCAGCTCAGAGATTATTACCAATATTAAAACCGTCAAGGCATTTGCTGCTGAATCACTAGAGTTAAAGCGTCAAAAAGAACGACTAGGAAGAGAAGCAAAATATGTGATCTATCGTATTCACAAAGGCTATGTAGATCTACGGATTTGGCAGAAAACCTTAGTAGAATTATCTGTCTTTTTGATTCTACTATTTACCTTGATCAAGACAGTCAGAGGCGAAATATCGCTAGGCTATTTCATCACAACCTTAACAGTATCTAGTATGGGTTATTCTGAATTATCCCCTATTTCTCATGTAGCTGAAGTCTTAGCACGACGTTATGCACCAATGCAGCGTTTTCAGGAATTTATGGACGTAAAAGTAGGCAATGATGCGGCTACTCTCTCAACTGAAAAAAATACCACAAATCCTTATAGTTTCACAGGAAAATTACATTTTAGGAATGTTTCCTTTGGTTATGATCCAGAAAGATTGATTCTCAGAGATATCAACCTCTTAATAGAACCATATCAGACAATGGCTTTAGTTGGGCGCTCTGGTTCAGGAAAGTCTACCCTAGTTAAGTTACTCTTTCGCTATTTTGACCCTGTTAAGGGACAGATCTGTATAGATGGAGAAGATATTCGGAACTTAGATATTACCGACTATCGAAGGAGATTAGCTATAGTCCATCAGGAAGTAGATATTTTCAATGGGACTATTCTAGATAACTTAAGATATGGGAATACTCAGGTGAGTTTAACTGAAGTGGAGAAGACTTGTGAGATCGCCAGAGTCAGTGAGTTTATCGAGAACTTCCCGCAAGGTTACTATACAGTAGTAGGAGAAAGAGGAGTTAGACTATCAGGTGGACAAAGACAGCGTTTAGGTATTGCTAGGGCTTTGTTAGTTAATCCTGATATATTGATTTTCGATGAAGCCACCTCTAGTCTAGACTCAGAGTCAGAAAAATTGATTCAACAGGCCATGCGCTCCATTTTGGGGACTAGAACCACTATTATTATTGCTCACCGTTTAAGTACAATTAGGGAAGCTGATAAAATTGTGGTTTTAGACAATGGGGAAATTATCGAAGTAGGTACACATCAGGAGTTACTTGAACAAAATGGCATTTATCAGCGATTGAATAAACTACAGGAGACAGGAGAGTTAATTGCATAGACTAGTTATTATCTTTCTCTTCCTCTTAACTAGCTGTAGTGATTCAGTCCTCCTATCCCCCCAAATCATAGGAGGATTAAACAGTAAAACTGCAGATCAACATCCCTCCTATAGTAGTGATGGGCGTTATTTAGCCTTTGCTTCGGATCGCAGTGGAGCGCGTAATATCTATCTCTACGATCTTGAACTTAGACGTTTTCTCAATCTGCCTAACTTAAATCGTCGGAACTCCAGCCAAGATCAACCCTCTTTGAGTGCTGATGGGCGCTTTATTGCCTATGTAACAACCGAAAGAGGTCGAAGTGATATTATGGTGTATGATCGCAATACATATCGTTCAGAGCTGATTACAGCCAATGTCAGGGCGGTTGTCGCCAATCCTACTATCAGTCAAGATGGAAGAAGAATTGCCTTTGAGACGACACAACTAGGACAGTGGCATATTGCGATAGTTGAGAGGTAAGGCAGGAGGCAAGAGTCTTATTGTGCTATAATGCACACAATTTTCATTTTAGCTAAACCTATGACAAAGATTACTAAAACTATGGATGAAATTAATTCCTACTAGGTTAATTATACTATTTAGTTCTCTTTTGATCCTAATTTCTTCTTCAAAACCATTAGTTTTGCGAACCTCAGTAAAGTCTAATCCTTTTTCTCGATCTCTCTTAGAAAGGTTCCGTCAGGTTAGTGTTAAGGTTCAAATAGGAGAGACTTGGGGCTCAGGAGTTATTATAGAACGTCAAGGTTCTTTTTATTGGGTCTTAACTAATAACCATGTTTTAGAAGGAGGACAAGACTACTGTGTTCATTTATATGACAATAAAAGTTATGCAGCCACAGTAGTCGAAACTAAAGCCTTCAATGGTTTAGATGTAGGACTATTAGTATTTTCTAGTCAAAAACAGACCTATCCTACTCAATCTCTTTCTTCAGGACCTCATAGCTTACCTGGAACACCAGTCATGGCCGTAGGATATCCTTTTCTCTTTCAAGATAATAAACAGGTTGGTTATGTTGCCTTACCTGGAGAAATTAAAATAGTGCTAGAAACTCCTTTAACAGATGGTTTTTCTATTGCCTATAGTAATCCAGTAGTTAAGGGAATGAGTGGAGGAGGAATTTTCAACCCACAAGGAGAATTAATAGGAATCAATGGAATTCATGCTTATCCTCTTTGGGATGAGGATTATAAATATATTAACGGGAAAAATCTCACTCCCCAATTAAATCAACAACTGCAAAAACTCAGTATCGGCATTCCTGCTAGTATAATATGGCAAAGACTCCAGCAGTCTAAACTATCACCTCCTAAACTTTCCTCTCTCTCTTGTTAGGGTAAATAAAACTATTATCTTGTGTCCACAGATATGTATGTAACAGAAAGTTTGTCTAAAAATACATTATAAATAATATAAAACTATGACTTACTGTCTTAATTCTAAGTGCCCCAGCCCTGCCAATCCTAAAAATAATAATCTTTGTCAAGGTTGTAATAATCCCCTTAAAATATTGCGTAATCGCTATCGTCCAATAAGACGTCTAGGAGGAGGAGGCTTTGGTCAAGTATATCTAGCAGAAGATATTGATAAGCTTAATCAACTTTGTGTTATTAAAAAATTTGAATCAGATGTAGAAGGAACTGCAGGTCTACATAAAGCAATAGAACTATTTAAAAGAGAAGCCCAACAACTAAAAGAATTAGGAGAAGAACATCCCCAAATTCCTCAACTTTATGCTTATTTTGAAGAAGAAGGAAAACTTTATCTTATACAACAATACATAGAAGGGGAAACTCTAGAAGATGAACTAAAAACACAAGGAATTTTTAATGAAGAAAAAATCATCTCTTTGCTAAAAGAGTTATTGAACATCCTAAAATTTGTGCATGAACGGGGAATTATTCACCGAGATATAAAACCGCCAAATATCATGCGCCGCAGTCAACCTGCTTCTACAGAACAAGGCTCTCTGGTATTAATTGATCTAGGCATTGCTAAAAACATCAATAACAGTACCTCAAAATCAGCAATAAAATCAGGGACAACTGTTGGATCTTTTGGCTATGTTCCTAAAGAACAAATTTATCAAGGTAAAGCATATCCAGCCAGTGATTTATACAGTTTAGGAGCAACTGGTTTTCATTTATTGAGTGGAGTTCATCCTTATAAGATTTTTGAAAAAGAAGACTATAATTGGACGAAAGAATGGAAGAGTAAAATTAAACAACCCATTTCAGATTCTTTGATGAAAATTCTGGATAAACTCTTACAGATGGACTATAACGAACGCTATCAATCTGCCCAAGAAGTCTTAGATGATTTAAAATTATATGATTTAGAAAAAAACGGAAATCCACCACCACCATTTACACAACCATCCATTACAAGACAAATATTTAGCAAAAAACAACCACCAGTGATAGGACAATCACTACAAGGAAGTATAGAGCAAGGAACTGGTCCAAAACCACCTATAAAATTAATAGCCTCTATAGTAACTGCTAGTCTTCTATTAGCTGGTGTGGTAGTCTGGGAACAAACACATCAGAAACCACCGGACATACCAGTTATTCCAGTCCAAAAACCACCAGCCGAACCGATTACTCCAAAAAAACCCCCAATTTGGTAATTATCGAAGCAATCTCATTTTTGTTAGTACTTTTATAAGTGCTAACAAAAATATTCTCTTTCTCTTACCAAGGTAAAAGTTCTATGATTATCCAAAACTTCTAGCTAAACCTATGACTTTTTTAATTAGCAAGAGCTTACTGAATTTAATTCTAGGGACTGGTGTATTATTGACAACCCAACTCTCTGCCAAAGCATCTACTCAATTCGTTTGTGAAAATAATAGTGTTCCTACAACAATTGCTCAAACACCAACAGGAGATATACCTATCATTCGCTGGACAAGTAATTATTTCAGTAAAGATGGCTGGACTCCCCAAGTTCGTTGTCAAGAGGTTTCGGCTCGTTTTCAACGCTACTATAATAGTGGTTCATTAAAATACCTGACTACGGGACTGATAAATAAACAGCCCGTTATCTGTACCGCAGATGATCTCAATGGTGAGTGTAAAAATTTATTGTTTACTCTCAAACTCGGAACTGATCCATCAGAAGCACTACGAGACCTGTTCAATGTAAGAGATCGGGCCAGAGGACCACTATACGAATCAGGAAATCGTGCCAGAGTCCCCCTAAACAAAACAGAAAGTAGAATATATATTGATGTTGAAAAATTGCTCAATAGTAAAAATGCTCCTTCTACTGAACAAAAGACCGATTCTGTCCAAGAACAAAAAGCTTGGTAAGACTAATTTTGACTAGTTAGAACATATGTTGATGTTGAAAAATTGCTCAACAAAGAAAGATTTAACCAATTTGTCAACCAATCATTTGTATTGTGCTACAATGTGGTAGAAAAGTTGCACTTTTAGGTAAACTTATGACTTTTTCGATTAGCAAGAGCTTACTGACTTTAACCTTAGGCACTGGAATACTATTTACAACTCAACTCGCCGCCAGAGCGTCTACTAAATTTGTTTGTGAGGATATTAATAATGTTCCCACAACAGTTGCTCACACACCAAATGGAAAGATACCCGTCATTGGTTGGAGCAGTAATTATTTCGCTGAAGATGGTTATACTCCGGAAGTTCGTTGTAAACAGGTTTCGGCTCGTTTTCAACTCTACTACAAGGATGGTTCATTAAAATACCTGACTACGGGACTGATAAATAAACAGCCCGTTATCTGTACCGCCGAACATATCAATGGTGAGTGTAAAAATTTATTGTTTACTCTCAAACTCGGAACTGATCCATCAAAAGCACTAAAAGACCTGTTCAATGTAAGAGAACGTGCCAGAGGACCACTATACGAATCAGGAAATCGTGCCATAGTTCCCCTAAACAAAACAGAAAGTAGAATATATATTGATGTAGACAAATTGCTCAATAGTAATACTAACAATTATACTGAAGAAAATAGCAAGAGCAAGTCTGTCAAAGAACAAACAGCTTGGTAAGATGAATTTTCATGCTTCTAATGTAAGTTAAGGTTGAAATCTAGGCTTTCAGTTACAATTCCCCAGCTTAATTTTTCCATCTGCTCAAATTGTAACATCTCAATAACCGTTGCATTCTGCACCAGTGATTCTGATTTAGATGAGAATAGCTATTTCTATAGGGACTGAAAGTATATCTGTAGTGACAATGGATTTAGCTCTAATGACATCAGGTAGAT
>Ga0209085_1000468_pt1 | contig 29776 bp, 25 predicted proteins | sample C_131016_EF_Meta_FD_187310 | JGI IMG/M metagenome (GOLD analysis project Ga0209085, IMG submission 187310) | Freshwater microbial communities from Lake Croche, Canada to study carbon cycling - C_131016_EF_MetaG (SPAdes) (version 2) | ecosystem: Environmental > Aquatic > Freshwater > Lake...
TGTTTCTTGAGTTTTAGGTGATTCTACTTCAGTAACAGTTACAGGGGATTCTAGAATTGTCGTCTCTCCTACTACTTCAGGTGTTTCTTGAGTTTTAGGTGATTCTACTTCAGTAACCTGACTTTTTTTTAGTTGAGCTAATTCTGCTAAAACACTAGTATTAACAGGAACTGCCTGGGAAGGAGTGACTATTAAGTCTTCTTCCGTTGCTTCACTGTCATCAAAAATACTATTTAGGGAGCTAGCTGTAATAAAGTAATAGACTATACCTTCTTGTCCCACATTTTTACGGACTGCGCCATATTCCTGAGCTTTTCTTTCTAAAAAGTTTTTTGCTAATTTTTTATTTAAACTAGTTTTATTAGAAAAATCTAGTACTGTCAGAATACCTTTATTGTCTTTGATCAATTGTTGAAATGAAGGATTGAAGTGTTCACACTGGCGTAACCACTGAACCTTATCATATATTTTCCAAGCGACCAAAGCAGCAATCAACAGAAGAAGTAATGGCCAAGCTCTAGCGATAAGAATTATTCCCGATGCTAGGGGAATAATGAGAAGAGACAAATTTGGTTCATCACTTTCAAAAACTTTTCCGGTCATATTTTTGCTAATTCACAATTAGATAAGAGAGTAACGACAATCACGGACAACCATCTGAGGGATTGATAAAAATTTTAAGATATTATCAGCCGCTTTTTAAACCCTATGCCCAGATACTTTTTAGTAAATATAAACTTAAGTACTGATGCTAAAATAATAAGCTAGTAAGCATTTACGGCAAAATAGGATATCTACCCTATGAGAACTACAGAACAAGATTATTAAATGGCACCTCTCTTGGCTGACCAAATATTTGAACCTCTAATGAGAGTCAATGGATTTCTAGCTGACACTTTTGTAAACACCTCATCGGGACAGAACCTGGTCGAGGTATTGGATTAATATAAAGAGGGAGCCCTATCAAAACTAGAAAATTTATTGGGCACAGTCACTTAATAGAACATGATTTAGGGAATTTATGAGTCAACATAATCAACAGGACGATGGATTAACCACTCAACGCATAGAAGCTTTCAGTGATGGTGTTTTTGCTATTGCTATTACCTTACTTATACTAGATATTCGCATGCCCACAGGACATACAATTACAGATCAAAGTCTTGTTGAAAAATTGTGGTCAATTTGGCCATCCTATTTTGCTTATATTCTCAGCTTTATCGTGATTGGAATTTATTGGGTCAATCATCATTATATTTTTCAGATTTATGAAAAAACTAACCATATATTTAATCTTCTTAATGTTTTCTTTCTGATGTGTATTTCTTTTTTGCCTTTTCCAACTTACATTCTAGGAACAAATTTGCTAAATGAAGGTGAAGAACGGACAACAATTGCCTTTTATATATTCGGCTTATTATTACCCGCTATAGCTTGGTTTATCTGTTGGCAATATGCTTGTTCGCATAATTTAATTAATCCTAATCTTAGTCCCACTTTTATTAGTTATATAAGTAAGCAATATATACTGACTATTATCCTTTATTCAATAGCACTCCTGAGCACATTAGTTCAGCCATTACTGGGTCTAATTATCTCAGTTGGTTTGACTTTTTCTTATATACGTCCACAAAAGCAACCAACATATATTGATCCGACTAAAGAAATAAAATGACAGATTTTCCGCTCTGAATGCTGTTTGTCTAATTGAAGCAGGTTTAGCAGGAATAGTCTGTGTAAGGGTTAAAAAAGCAAAATAGAGTAGCTGTGTGTATATATTCCCCACAAACTACTGGTCTGTCAAGGACTAATTGTAGGATAAAGGCGCTTCAATTTAATACGAGCGTCTTCGGTAGTAAATTGCCAATCGATTTTAGTTTTGATTTCATTTCTCCGTTTTTCTCAAGCAGCAACTTCCTCTGTTAATACATCTTTAGTAGGAATACGACGGTCAAGACACTGTTTGCTTAAAACACTCAATTCTATTTCAGCCATATTCAACCAACTGCCATGCTTAGGTGTGTAATGAAACTCCAGCTTATCTAAAATACGTTTAGCTTCTTCAGGTATGAAAGCCTTGTAAAGAGAGGCTTTGATGTGAGTATTTAAGTTGTCTTGTAATTCTTGAAGAGTACAATTCTTATCTTGAGAGCTTGAGGATAACGTTCATCGGCCAAGTACTTCATCTGTTGAGCATAGTCAATTTGTGTACGTCTATCAGTAACTTCTACATGTCGCCAACCTACTAAAGGTACCCTTCGGGCGGCTACCGCCCACAGAAAACATAAAAAGATTACAAACTCCTTCTCGTTGATATTGATAATCAAAACGTTCGATTTGCCCTGGCGAGTGCCTCAATTGGCGTAATTATTTCGGAAATAAGTTGTTTAGAAATTTCATCAAAACAGACCAATAGACATCTCCAACAGCCTAGAATTTATTCTGAGTAAGGCATTGAGCCACTTTTCTTTTATTAGTTAAAATATACCTACTAAACGATAGATTAGGGGTTACAAGCTTTAAAAGACTCTTGCAGTACAAAACTATGACTTTGAATAATCGTAAATGAATCATCACAATCGGAATTTTTAACTAATTTTAAAATTAAACTACCTATTCTTAATCTTACTAACCCACATCCATAGCAGCAGGTCTTACTTTTTTGTTTAATTTTACTCTGCTGCCTTTTTTTGCGCCATTTCAAGCCATCGAACTCACGTTAAGGAGAACAAAGATAAAGAAAAATATGAAATTCTAAAATTACCAATACAAGCTTTTAAAAGTACAAGTTTTAGGGCTACTCCTAAAAAGAACAGTCAAACAATTGATGCTGATTTAGGACAGCGTTCTGGAGGAATTTCAGTCTACTTATGGAGTATTCAAGAATTATGTCGTGAACGCCTATTTCGCTTTTTATTTACAGGAGAAGATTTAGATCGGGTAATTTATCTTATTTAGTAACAACAGTAGAAGAACGATTAGCACGATTAGCAGAAGAGAATGATCAGACAGATAAAACAAAAGCATATTTAAAAGTATACCCATTTGGAGACAGTACCCCATGCCCTGGGGCGAAACTTAACAGGTGTTGTTTTTTTGTTTAAGCAGCAATTTAAGCTAGTCGTATACTTGTATTAACATAAAGCCGTCATGAATGACGGGGTTTTAGACCCATTTTTTTGATAAGATTAGTTTAGTGCTGCTGTTTCTAACCCTAAATCCCTGTTCCACCACGTCGCACTAAGATTAATTCAGCCGCAATACTAACAGCTATTTCTTCAGGGGTTAAAGCTCCAATATCTAGTCCAATAGGGGCAAAAATACTCTTTAGTTGTTGACTAGATATCCCCCTGTTCTCCAACACTTGATAAACCTGATTAACCCTTTTTTTACTGCCGATCATCCCTATATATTGACAGGGTATTTCTCTTTTTAATAAAACTGCTAAAGCTTCGAGATCATATTGATAACCCCTTGTTACCAGTGCTGCATAAAATAAAGTATAACCATTTAACTCTTTAATTGCTTCTTCAATAGGTGTATTAAAAATCTTCACAGCAGTGGGATAACGCTGTAAATTAGCCCAGCTAGAGCGATCATCTTGCACTACAATTTGAAACCCTATATTATAAGCAACTTTTGCTAACTGTTCTCCCACATGACCGGCACCGACAATTAATAGGAGGGGAGGTGGTTCAAGTATTTCTATAAACTGAGGTATAGAGAGTAGAGGAGTAGGTGATAAGTAAGGAGAAGAATGACCATCTAGAGGGGTAACTAAAGTAACTCTTTGTCCGGCCTTAAGAAGAGTTGATATTTTCCTAGCTAATGTCTGTCCTTCTCCTTTGTGCCAAGGTTCTACCCAAACTTGCATTAATCCCCCACAGATCCCCTCTGTCTTTCTATCAGTAGTCCCAGAAAGATCTAGTTCTACTAGCTTCTTTTCTCCTGTTTTTAGTGCCACAATAGCTGCTTCAATTACTTTAGCTTCTCCTGCCCCTCCCCCAATAGTACTATATATCTCCCCTTTCTCAGTTATAATCATCTTTGCTCCCTTTTCCCTAGGGACAGACCCATTCACTTTAATCACTGTAGCTAGTACTGCAGAACCCAAAAAGAGAACCTGATCCAATTGAGCAAAGATTGACATAAACTAAACCCCACACTCTACACCCTGCTTGGATTTAACATTTTCAATAGCCAAAAGAATACTTTCAGGAGTAGTAGGAGAGTTCAAGCTGAAGTTCTCCCCCTCTCCAAAAGCAGCAATAGCAGCGCGTATAGCTTCTCTGATTGATATTGCCAACATAAAGGGAGGTTCTCCTACTGCTTTAGAGCCAAAAATCACCCCATCTTGAGCCGCTCTTTGTAATAGCTGGACGTTAAAATGTTCGGGTATCTCCCCAATAGTTGGTATTTTATAAGTACTAGGGGCGTAAGTCTTCAGTCGTCCTTGGTCATCCCAGACGAGATCCTCCATGGTTAACCAACCAAGACCTTGGACAAAACCCCCTTCTATTTGACCTTGATCTATTAAGGGATTGAGAGATTCTCCTACATCATGCAAGATATCGACTTGACGCAGTTTAAAGGTTCCTGTAAAGCCATCTATTTCAACTTCTGAAACTGCTGCACCATAGGAAAAGTAATAAAAAGGTCTTCCCTTACCTTCAGCAGCATTCCAATGAATATCAGGGGTACGATAGTAACCTGTAGCTGAAAGAGAGATCCTTTCATTGTATGCTGTCTTAACTAAGTCTTCAAAATTTACCCTAGCTTGAGGATAGCTAGAACAATATACCCAATCATCTTCAAAAATCATCTCCTCTGGTCTGTCTAATTTGAGTATTTTGCTTGCCACTGAAGCTAAACGGCTTTTAAGTGTCTCACAGGCGCATTTAATAGCCTGTCCGTTTAGATCTGAGCCACTAGAGGCAGCAGTGGCAGAAGTATTTGGCACTTTATCTGTACTAGTATTCATGAGGCGAAAGCGTTCTATTTTTACCCCAAGAGACTTAGCTGCTACCTGTAACATTTTGGTATGTAGTCCTTGACCCATTTCAGTACCACCGTGATTGAGTTGAATACTGCCATCGGTATAGATCAGGAGAAGGGCACCAGCTTGATTATATTGAGTTTTGTTAAAGGAAATACCAAATTTAACAGGGGTAACGGCGATCCCTCTTTTTTTATAAGCATTGACTTGGTTATATTGGGCGATCTCTACTTTTCTTTGGGCAAAATTAGCATTAGCTGTCACTTCATGCCATATTCTAGTTAGACGGTTATCATATATTTCTTGTCCATAGTGGGTGGTGTTGGTTTCCCCAACTCCATGATAGAAATTGCTTTCTCTAACTATTTCAGGTGCTAAATGTAGTTTTTGAGCGATCATGCCCATAATATCTTCAATAACTAACATTCCCTGCGGTCCTCCAAAGCCTCTAAATGCTGTGTTAGAGACTTTATTGGTTTTTACAATACGTCCATAGATTTCTAAATTAGGTAGGTAATAGGCATTATCAATGTGTAAAACTGCTCTCAGTAGTATAGGGGGAGAAAGATCTAGACTCCAACCACCATCAGCATATAAATTAACTTCGAGGGCGGTTATTTTTCCTTCTTTGGTAAAACCTACTTTATACCTTCCTAAGAACCCATGACGCTTACCTGTAAAAATCATGTCATGCTGTCGCTTCAGTTTCAGTCTCACAGGAGAGCGTGTTTTTTGAGCAGCTAAAGCGGTTAAAGCGGCTACTGGCGAACCTTGTGTTTCTTTCCCGCCAAAACCTCCCCCCATTCTCAAGCAGGTGACTACTATTTGATTATCAGATAGTCCCAAAACACGAGAAACTATATGTTGAGTTTCGCTAGGATGTTGAGTAGAAGAGTAGACTTGATAGTTTCCCTCCATATCAGGAATAGTCCAGCTTGCTTGTGTTTCTAGATAGAAGTGATCCTGTCCTTTCATAAACAGTTCTCCTTCTAGATGGTGATCTGCTGCTTCTACTCCAGCTAGGAGATCTCCTCGCCGAATTATCTGTACATTTCCTTGATAACTTTGACTAGCAATAGCCTGTTCAATAGTCAATATTGGAGGTTCTGACATATATTCAATGACTACTTTTTGCGCAGCTACTTTTGCCTGTGCTTCGGTTTTAGCTATGATCCAGAGGATAGGTTGTCCCCAATAACTCACTTCATCTATGGGTAATAAAATTTCATCTTGGACTATCGGACCAGTGTTATTCACACCAAGGACATCTTTATAGGTGAGGGTAGTAATAAAGCCTTCTGTGGTTTCGGCTAAACTAGTATCAACCTTAGTAATTTTGCCTTTCGCGATAGTAGAAAGAACGGGATACATAGACAACATTCCTACAGGAAGTCGCTGATCATCGGTATATATAGCACCTCCTGTCACATGACCTCTAGCGCTTTCGTGTGGCCTTCTTTTGCTTCCACTATTCATCCTAGTTATCCTCTTTTTAGTTAATTGTATCTACATAAAACTTTTCCCAAAGGTTACCAATGAGCAGTTTTCTATACTGGGCACTGGCTCTTAAGTCACTTAAGGGGGTAAAACTTTCTTTTAATAGTTCTTTAGCCTTTTTTACTGTGGCAATGTTCCAAGGCATTCCTAACAACATTTCTTCTACTTTTACGGCTCTAATAGGAATAGCTGCTACTCCTCCATAAGCTAGTCTAGCTTGTAATATTTGTTGTTGTTTATCTAGGTCTATAGTAAAAGCGGCTGAAACTATGGTGATATCATCTGTGCCTCTTTTTCCCACCTTATAAGACTGGCTTAGGCGGTTGGTTGCTTGTATAGTTGCCTGTTTACTAATTATGATTGAGAGAATGACCTCTCCCGCTTCAAGGGCAGTTTTTCGGTAGCCTTGAAAGAAATTAACAAGGGGAATTGTTCTCTCTTGGGTTAGAGAAATGAGTTTAACTTCAGCATCTAATGAGAGTAGAACAGGAGCTAGATCGCCAATGGGAGAAGCAGTTCCTATACTACCGCCCATGGTTGCTCTGTTCCGTATCTGTCTAGCTGCAAACCATTTCAACATTTCATCTAAACTCGGGAAAATTCCTTTGAGTTGCTCTTCTATTTGACTGAGGGTTACTGCTGCGCCTATTTCTATACTTTTAATGGTTTCTTTAATAGTTTTTAGTTCTGCAACCTCTTCTAAAGAAATAAGAACTGGATACTTTTTTTGATTGTTACTGAATTCTAGTCCTAAATCTGTTGCTCCTGCTACTAATGTTGCTTCTGGTTTTTCTTCTAAGAGCTTTAATAGTTCTTTTTGTGTTTGTGGACGATAAAATTCTTCTGTTGTAGTTTGATAGTTAAATGACTCTTTTTCTAGTTTCTTCTGTTTCAAATATGAAGTAAAATTATCTTCTTCAGGCTGACCATTAAGAAGGCTTTGTGCTGCCCTGCGAATAGGTAAATACCCTGTACATCTACAAAGGTTCCCCTCAATAGCTACATCATCTACCTTTCCTTGGTAATAAGCGGCAAACATACTCATAATAAAGCCTGGTGTACAGTAACCACATTGTGATCCTCCTGTTTTGATCATCGCTTCCTGTACAGGATGTGTGCCTTCCTTACTCACCCCTTCTACTGTAATTATCTCTTTTCCTGCCACAGATCCTAATGGAATTAAACAGCTATTAATAGTTATGTACTGAAATTCTGTATTGTTTTTCTCAGTAATCATGACCACACTACAAGCACCACAGTCCCCATCTCCACACCCTTCTTTTGTCCCTATGTAACCATTTTGCCGTAAATACTCTAATAGTGTTTGACAGGGTGAGATATCTTGGACTTCGCACTCCTCCCCATTAATTCTGATTGTTATTGGCTTTTGTAATCCCCTTTTCACACTATTACCTCCTTTTATCCCATCAACCGACAGTCTATATAAATTTTTTGAATATTTGTGTATCTTAGATGACAGTTTGTCACAAAAAATGTTTAGTTTTTAAGCGGCTGAAGCTTGGTTTTATTGCTTTCTTAATTTCCTTTAAACTGGTACAATAAATATAAGTTCTGATAGGGACATCAAAATATGCGATTAATTGAAACTAAGTAGTTACAGCAACTTTAAGCGAATCCTCTCTCAGTAAAGATAAATTCTGATTATGATTATCAAACTATGTTCAAATCTTTATGGTCATTAGATCCCCAAATTAAATATCTTAATCATGGTGCTTTTGGAGCAACGCCTATTAGTGTTTTGGAGTATCAACAAAAGATCAGAAAAAAGTTAGAAAGAGAACCAGCCCACTTTTTTCAATATGAATATGAGATACTTTTAGACCAAAGTAGAAACCAGTTAGCTCAGTTTTTAACCACAGAACCCGAAAACTTAGTTTTTGTAACTAATGCGACTACAGGAGTTAATACGGTACTAAAATCCCTGACTTTTGCACCAGATCAAGAAATTCTGATTACTAATCATACCTATAATGCTTGTCGTAATACTTTAGAATATCTAGTTGAGCGTAGTGGAGTCAAGATCAATCTAGTTTGCCTTGAGTTACCCATAGAAGCATCCACGATTAGTGAGAGAATTTTAGCTCAGGTATCTCCTAAAACTAAACTAGTCATGCTAGACCATATCACTAGTCCTAGCGCTCTGATCTTTCCCTTAGCAGAAATTATTGCTCAACTCAATCAACAGGGGATAGAGACCCTCATTGATGGTGCTCATGCACCTGGGGCTATAAAACTCAATTTATCAGCTTTAGGAGCAACCTACTACACTGGTAACTGCCATAAATGGCTGTGTAGTCCTAAAGGAGCAGGTTTTCTCTATGTTGTGCCTGAAAAACAACACCTAATAAGACCTTTAATTATTAGTCATGGTGCTAACTCACCTCGAAGGGATCGCTCCCGTTTTCAACTAGAGTTTGATTGGCAAGGTACATTAGATCCTAGTCCTTATCTAGCCGTACAAAAATCCCTAGATTTTATGGATAGCTTATTACCAGGAGGATGGGAGCAATTAAGAGCAAGAAACCATCAATTGATAGTACAAGCTCGTCAAATTCTACTAGATACTTTAAAACTTTCTCCTCCTTGCATGGAAGAAATGTTAGGTTCAATGGCCGCTTTACCTTTAGGCAGAACTTTAGGTAATGAGCAACTATTACAACAACAGTTATTTAAAGAGTATCATCTAGAAGTACCTATTTTCCCTTGGACTGACCCAAAAACCTCAATTGTGAGAATTTCTGCTCAAATTTACAATGAGTTAGAAGAATATATCTATTTAGCTGAAGTTTTAAAACGACTCCTGTTCCCTGTTAAGCTGCTAAAATAGACAGAAAATTAAACACAAACAATGACAAAAGCAAGGATTCTCTCTGGAGTTCAACCAACAGGGAACTTACATTTAGGTAACTATTTAGGCGCAATTATTAACTGGGTTGAGTTTCAGCAAGAATTTGAGAATTTCTTCTGTGTTGTAGATCTCCATGCCATCACTGTTCCACATGACCCCAAAACCCTCGCCCAAGATACCAACACTATAGCCGCTCTCTACTTAGCCTGTGGGATTGATTTACAATATTCCACAATCTTTGTGCAGTCTCACATTAGCGCACATAGTGAATTAGCTTGGTTACTTAACTGTATCACTCCTCTGAATTGGCTGGAGCGAATGATTCAATATAAAGAAAAAGCCAAAAAACAAGGGGATAATGTTAGTGTTGGCTTACTGGACTATCCCGTTCTGATGGCTGCTGATATCCTTCTTTATGATGCCGATAAAGTCCCTGTAGGTGAAGATCAAAAACAACATCTAGAATTAACTCGTGATCTAGTCATCCGAATTAATGATCGCTTTGGCAGTTTAGAAAATCTCATTTTTAAAATGCCTGAACCTCTGATCCGTAAAGAAGGCGCTAGAGTGATGAGTCTGACTGATGGAACAGCCAAAATGTCTAAGTCTGACCCTAACGAAATGAGTCGGATCAATCTCTTAGACCCACCCGATCTTATCGCCAAAAAACTTAAACGCTGTAAAACAGACCCCATCAAAGGACTTACTTTTGATGACCCCGAACGCCCAGAATGTCACAATCTCCTGACACTTTACAGTTTACTTTCTAAACAAACTAAAGAAGAAGTAGCCAGAGAATGTGAAACAATGGGTTGGGGACAATTTAAACCCCTCTTAACAGAAGTCATTATTGCTGTGTTAAGTCCTATTCAAACAAGCTATCAAGAAATTATGGCAGATCCTACCTATCTCAAGGGAGTACTCCAAGAAGGCAGATTAAAAGCAGGAACAGTTGCCGAAAAAACATTAAACAGGGTTCAAGATGCTTTAGGCTATTTAAGATATGAAAAGTAAATTTGCACAAGCCATTCAAGAAAAACAGTTTCTCATCACAGCTGAAGTAACCCCACCGAAAGGCGGCGATCCGTCTCGGATGCTGGAAGTAACAGCTACCTTAAAAGGAAAGGTTCATGCTGTTAATATTACAGATGGTAGCCGCGCAGTTTTACGGATGTCCTCTCTAGCTTCAGCCGTGTTACTCTTACAACAGGGAATAGAACCCATTTGTCAAGTTACCTGTCGAGATCGTAATAGTATTGCTTTACAAGCTGATTTAATGGGCGCTCAGGCATTAGGTATTCACAATATACTGGCTTTAACTGGCGATCCTGTAAAAGCAGGCGATCATCTAAAAGCGCGGGCTGTTTTTGAATTAGAATCAGTACGGTTACTCAAAGTAATAGATAACCTCAATAAGGGACTAGATAGCCAAACCCAACCCCTCCCCGATGGACCATTAGATCTATTCGTAGGTGCAGCCATTGATCCTCAGTCTCCTAGTTGGTCAGGCTTACAGAGTCGTTTTGCGCGTAAAATTGAAGCAGGAGCGCAGTTCTTCCAAAGTCAACTGATCACAGACTTTGCAAAACTAGAAAAATTTATGTCTCTTATTGCTGTAGGCAGTAACCGACCAGTCTTAGCTGGTATATTTCTCTTAAAATCAGCTAAAAATGCTCTCTTTATTAACCGCTGTGTCCCTGGTGTGCAAATACCTGAGAGCATTATTGAACGTCTAGACAAAGCTGTTGACCCCCTAGACGAAGGGATTAATATTGCAGCAGAACAAATTAGACTAGCTAAAGATATCTGTCAAGGAGTCCACATCATGGCGATCAAAAAAGAGGAATTAATCCCAGAAATTTTAAAGCGTGCAGGAATCAAACCCCTTTTCTAAAATAAACTTGGCATTTTTGTTAATTACTTGAACTATCCTAACACCCACTTACAATTTGGATAAAATGCTTGTTACTATTAGTCAAGATAGCCTCATTCTCTCACCAGGAAGCGAAATCATTCTCCAAAATCAAACTTGGGAAGATTACGAACAACTTCTGGCTATTCGTCAGGAAAACTCTCTCCCTAAGCTTTATTTTAATGCCAAAACTCAAGAAATTCGTCTTATGTCTCCCTTACCGAGTCATGGCAATCGCATTGATACTCTCAGAGATTTGGTAAAAAGTTTATTACGTAAGCAAGGGAAAGACTGGCATTGTTTTGATCCGATTACGCTAAAACGGTTTAAACTAGCAGGAGTAGAACCTGATACCTGTTTTTATGTGGATAATCGCCACGCAATTTTAGGCAAGACAAAAATTGATTTAACCGTTGAGCCTCCGCCAGATTTAGCGATAGAAGTAGATTTTACGTCTATAACTAATCTAGCGGCTTATATTCCTTTAAAAATTCCTGAATTATGGATTTATCGACCCGGAGAATTAATGATTTATTTGTTTGATGGCGAAAACTATCAAGAAAGTTATTCTAGCTTGCTGTTTAATGATTTTAATGTGAAAACTACTTTACCCGACTATGTGGAATTAGCCTGGAATAATGGTTCAAGTGTAACCCTACGCCAATTTGAACAAGATATCAGTAGGGGTTAGGGGTTAGGGATGATTTTCGAGTAGGCAACTTAAATGCTCACTAGCTTATTCTAAAAAGCTATTAAATTGTATAGTAGCACTTTTCCTGTTGACACCTGTCTCCTGACACCTGTCTCCTGCCACCTGCCACCTGACACCTGACACCTGTCTCCTGCCACCTGACACCTTACTCCCTACACCCTACTTATGAAACTTTTCTCAACTCTGCTTCTCATCTTAAATCTCTTGTTGTTTTTTAGTGCTGAAGCTCTAGCTTCTACCCCAATTACATTAACCGACATTTCCTATCATGAATGTACTGGAGAAATAGCCCAAGGCAACGTCAATAGTGGTAGCTCAGAACTAGCTAACTGTTTTCTGGTCATTGGAAAAGCTGAAAATAAAACAGGAAAAACTGTCTATGATGCCGATGTTTTCGGACGCATTTATGATGCTAACAATGAACCAGCTATGCAGAATAGAACTAGATTAGGGACTATAGAAGAAATACCGCCAGGCGTTAGTGATTTTGAGATCAGAATTTCTGTTCCTGCCAATCAACCAACACCACTAAAGTTAGAACAGTTTAAAGCATCGGGCTTTGCTGGGAAGGTTCGTCCCTATTACTACGACTAACTAGAAACCCCCAACAGGAATTTGTACCAATACACTTTCCAGAAGTTGCAAAACAATGATAGCCAAAATTGAAGAAACATCAAGCATACCAATAGGTGGAATAAAAGAACGAAAAATGTTAAGATAAGGGTCAGTGATTGGACTCAAGTAAGACATAACAGTTTCGGCCCAACTCGCACTTTGGAACCAGCTCAACAAAATTCTGATAAAAATTAAAACTAAGTAGATCTGAATGAAGTTGACCAAGGTGGAAATCAGTAAAGTAGCCATTGAACAAATACCTTCTCTATAAATTAAGTAGAATAGTCAATTAACATAGTAACAAGACTAAGGGAAATATTCACTCATTATAACGCCATGAACAATACATTTCTACAATATCTTCGTAGCCCAAAGCGTCCCGTATTAGTTTTTGATGGAGCAATGGGAACTTCACTACAAACCCAAAACTTAACCGCAAGCGACTTTGGCGGAGCCGAATATGAAGGATGCAATGAGTATTTAGTACATACTAAGCCAGAAGCAGTAGAAAAGGTACATAGAGGGTTCTTGGAAGTAGGAGCCGATGTTATAGAAACAGATACCTTTGGCGGCACATCCTTAACACTGGTGGAATATGACCTAGCCGATAAAGCCTATTATTTAAACAAAACAGCAGCAACTTTAGCCAAAAAAGTAGCCCAAGAATATACAACACCCGAAAAACCCCGTTTTGTGGCAGGTTCAATGGGACCTGGAACCAAACTCCCGACCCTTGGACATGTAGACTTTGATACCCTGAAAAATGCCTATATAGAACAAGTAGAAGGACTCTATGATGGGGGCGTAGATCTATTTCTGGTAGAAACCTGTCAAGACGTACTACAAATAAAGGCAGCACTGAACGCGATAGAAGAAGTACAAAGTCAGAAAGGCGAACGCCGTCCAGTGATGGTTTCTCTAACGATGGAGGACTTCGGCACCATGTTGATAGGTACAGAAATAAATGCAGCTTTAACTATTTTAGAACCCTACTCCATAGATATTCTGGGACTCAACTGCGCCACAGGACCAGACCTGATGAAACCCCATATCAAATATTTGGCCGAACATTGCCCCTTCATCATCTCCTGCATACCTAACGCAGGACTTCCAGAAAACGTCGGCGGAGTTGCTCATTATAATCTAAGCCCACTAGAACTACAAATGTCACTCATGCACTTCATAGAGGATCTAGGAGTGCAGATCATAGGCGGCTGTTGCGGTACTCGTCCCGACCATATCAAAGCCTTAGTAGAAATAAGTTCTCGTCTCAAACCCAAAGAACGTCAACCCCATTACGAACCATCAGCCGCCTCCATCTATAGCACCCAGTCCTACAGTCAAGATAACTCCTTCCTGATAATTGGCGAAAGACTCAACGCCAGTGGGTCTAAAAAATGCCGTGACCTACTCAATGCAGAAGACTGGGATAGTTTAATCTCCCTAGCCAAGTCACAGGAGAAAGAAGGCGCTCATATTCTAGATGTCAACGTAGACTATGTGGGACGCGATGGCGTGCGAGATATGAAAGAGCTAGTATCAAGACTAGTTAATAATATAAAACTACCCCTGATGCTGGACTCCACAGAATGGCAGAAAATGGAAGCAGGCTTAAAAGTAGCAGGTGGCAAGTCTATTCTCAACTCAACTAACTATGAAGATGGCGAAGAACGCTTCTTCAAAGTATTAGAATTAGCTAAACAGTATGGCGCAGCAATAGTAGTCGGAACCATAGACGAAGAAGGCATGGGGCGGACAGCCGAGAAAAAATTTGCAATTGCCGAACGTGCCTACAATGCAGCCATAGAATATGGTATCCCCCCCTATGAAATATTCTTCGATCCCCTCGCTCTGCCCATTTCCACAGGGATAGAAGAAGATAGAGCTAATGGGAGAGCAACTATAGAGGCAATAAGAGAGATCCGCGCCAAACTTCCCCAATGTCACATTCTCCTAGGGATCTCTAATATATCCTTTGGACTTTTGCCTGCAGCCCGTCAAGTCCTCAACTCCATCTTCCTCCATGAATGTATGCAGGCAGGACTGGACTCAGCTATCGTCAGTGCCAATAAAATACTACCCCTAGCGAAAATACCAGCCGAACAACAAGCCTGCTGTCTAGACCTCATCTATGACCGTCGTCGCTTTGAAGGTGATATATGCACTTATGATCCCTTAACTACACTAACTACCTTTGAAGGCGAGGCAGGAACAGATCCCAGTGGAGACATTAGCTTACTCCCTATTGAAGAAAAACTGAAACGCCATATCATCGATGGAGAAAGACTAGGACTAGAAAAAACCCTGCAAGAAGCCTTAGAAAAATACCCACCTCTAGAAATAATTAACGTCTATCTCCTAGATGGCATGAAAACAGTTGGGGAACTCTTCGGGTCAGGACAAATGCAACTCCCCTTTGTACTTCAGTCTGCTCAAACAATGAAAGCAGCAGTAGCCAGTTTAGAACCGTTTATGGAGAAAAAAGAAAGCAATGGCAATGGAAAAGGAACCTTCATCATCGCCACAGTCAAAGGGGATGTCCATGATATAGGCAAAAACTTAGTAGATATCATTCTCTCTAATAATGGCTATCGAGTGATTAACCTAGGCATTAAACAGCCAGTTGAAAACATTATTAAAGCCTATCAAGAACATCAAGCAGACTGTATAGCCATGAGTGGACTGTTGGTTAAGTCTACTGCCTTTATGAAAGAAAACCTAGAAACTTTTAATACTCAGGGCATTACTGTTCCCGTTATTTTGGGCGGTGCCGCTTTAACTCCTAAGTTTGTCCATGAAGACTGTCAAAGAACTTATAAAGGTCAAGTAATCTATGGGAAAGATGCCTTTGCTGATCTGAACTTTATGGACCGCCTCATGCCTGCTAAAGAACAGAATAAATGGGATGATCTCCAGGGCTTTTTAGATGGGCAGGAAGCAGGAGGCAGTCGGTTGTCCCTCCAGACAGTGGTCGAGAACAATGAGTCAGAAGTAGGGGCGCAAGGCTTGCCCCCAAGTGAGGAAGAGCTAGATACTGAGGTATCAGAAGCAGTAGAGAAAAATATAGAACGTCCCCAACCACCTTTCTGGGGAACCCGTATCCTGACTAAAGAAGATATTCACCTAGAAGAACTTTTCCCCTATCTAGACCTCCAAGCCCTTTTTGTTGGACAATGGCAGTTCCGCAAAGGCAAAGAACAGTCAAAAGAAGAATATGACATCTTCCTAGAAACAACAGTCCAACCCCTTCTAGAAACATGGAAAGAAAAAGTCCAAAGAGAAAACCTCCTAGAACCAACAGTCATCTATGGCTATTTCCCTTGTAACGCCGAAGGCAACACATTGTATATCTATGAGCCTAATAAGATAGACCCAGAAAACCCCATTGCCTCCTTTACCTTCCCTAGACAAAAAACAGGTCGCCGTCTCTGCATAGCTGACTTTTTTGCTGACCGTTCTAGTGGCATTATCGATGTCTTCCCTATGCAGGTTGTCACAGTGGGCGAGGTAGCTACTCAATACGCTAAAAGTCTCTTTGAAGCTAATGAATATAGAGACTACCTCTATTATCACGGCATGGCTGTACAGACAGCAGAAGCCCTCGCTGAATGGACACATAAACTGATCCGCCAAGAATTAGGTTTAGAAGCACCTGCAACCATCCCCATAAAAGACCTCCTTAAACAACGCTATCAAGGCTCTCGCTATAGTTTCGGCTATCCAGCCTGTCCCAATATCCAAGACCAATATAAACAACTAGAACTACTAGGCACAGACAGGATCAACCTTTACATGGATGAAAGTGAACAAATCTATCCCGAACAGTCCACAACAGCCATCATCGCCTATCATCCCGTGGCTAAATACTTTAATATATGAAAATTCTCCACCTTTCAGACATTCACATGGGGAGTGGCTTCTCACATGGGAAAATTAACCCAGCCACACAACGCAATACACGCTTAGACGACTTTGTCAATGCCCTAAGCATATGTATTGATAAAGCCATCGCCGAGTCAGTGGATCTAGTACTATTTGGAGGGGATGCCTTCCCCGACTCTACCCCTCCTCCTTATGTACAGGAAGCCTTCGCCAATCAATTTAACCGCCTTGCTAAAGAGAACATCCCTACAGTTCTCTTGATTGGCAACCACGACCAACATAGTCACGGACAAGGAGGCGCTAGTCTCTCTATCTATAGAACACTCGCAGGAGATAAGTTTATTGTCGGTGATAGCCTGAATACCCATTCCATCACGACTAAGTCCGGTCAAGTTCAAGTCACTACTCTACCCTGGTTAAACAGATCTAACCTACTGACTCGTCCTCAAACAGAAGGACTTTCCCTGAGTGAGATTAATGAATTACTTCTCAAAACATTAAAACCAGCTTTAGAAGGAGAAATACGTAAGCTAAATCCCGATAATCCTTGTATTTTCCTCGCTCATGCTATGGTAGATCGGGCAGTCTATGGAGCAGAAAAATTCCTCGCTATGACTAATAGAGGGTTTCAAATACCTCTGGTCTTTTTTACCCGCCCAGAATACGATTATGTAGCCCTCGGACATGTCCACTGTCATCAAAACCTAAACCCTAGTAATGATCCCCCTGTAGTCTATCCAGGGAGTATTGAAAGGGTGGACTTTTCGGAAGAAAAAGAAGATAAAGGTTATGTCATAATTGACATAGAACAAAAAAACGGAGCCAGAACAGTACAATGGTCATTTGAGGTTCTCCCTACCCGTCGTTTTCAAACCATCAAGGTGGATTTAACTAAAAGCAAAGATCCTCTAGGGGATCTAGTAAACGCTATTAAAGCACACAATATTCAAGATGCTATAGTTAGATTAATTTATGAAATTCGTTTGGAACAAAGTGATCAGATCACTGCTAAATTCTTAGATAATTTGCTCAAAGAAGCACATCACTATAGTATTAAACCAGATTTAATGAATCATAAAAGTATCCAACGTCTACCTGAATTAGGTGTCGGGAGTCATATCACTCCTTTAGATGCCTTGGAAAAATATATCAACAGTCAAGAAGAGTATAAAGATATCGCTAAAGATATTTTAGAAGCGGCTCAAAGTCTTTTAAGCTAAAACGCATTTAAAATGCGTTTTAGGAGGGTGTAGGGTGTGGGGTGTGGGGAGGATCTTCGAGTAGGTAACTTAAATGCTCACTAGCTTATAAATTTTAGACAAATAATTATATATATCAACTAATTGTTTATGGATAATTATGTATTACCAGAAGCAAAGGACTTGCTCAAAAAGGACAATATTACAATAGACTGGACAGAAATTAGTCGAGTCATGTTGAAACAATCGCACTATGTAAATCCTTTAGCAACACAGCCAAATAGAACAAAAATCGAAGATGATATACTTGTTATTAACCTTGAATTACTCACTACAGAAAACAAGTTAAGAAAAAAAAGTGACAATCCTAAAGCTTCGCCTAGAGAGTTGTTTCAAATAATTATGGAAAAAGAAAAAAGTAAAACTCTCATCACAGGTAGACCAGGCAGTGGAAAAACACTCCTAATGAAAGAAATTGCCAACTTAGTTTTAAGTACATCAGATAACATAGTAATATGGATATCCCTAGCTGATTTAGGTAAAGACAGCCTAGAAGAATATTTAACTTCTAAATGGCTAAAATGGGCAGCCAGAACGCCTAATTCACCTTCTCAAATGTGGCAAGAGTCATTTAAGTCTCTTTTGCAGAGTGGCAAGGTTTGGTTATTTTTAGATAATAGTCAAGAACTATTAAATAGTTATAATATTGACAATTTTAATAGCACAAAAGAAATCATTACTCCTAGTGATTTAATCAATAAAGAGTTAAAAGGTTCCGTCAAGAATTTAAGAATAATATTAACGAGTAGAACAAAATTAGGAGAAAAAGAACTAGATAGACTCTCAGACTGGCAGATTTATACAATTAATCCCTTAACCTATCCAGAAGAAACTACAGCCTTCATTGAACATTGGTTTAAAGCAACAGACTCTCAACTAACAGAGCCACTCAATAAGCAATTTAGAGAGTTTTTAGAAGAATTATCCCCCCTAACAGGGAGCGAATGGATCGCTAACCCACTTCATCTAGCTCTATTATGTCGTCATTGGCAACAGTCCTCAAAAACAAGCTTGAAAACAATAGATCAACTCTACCAAAAAGGTGTCAATCAATACTATGAGTGGAAAGCAGAAAAAGTAACAACAAGTTCAGTACAAAGAGAACTATTAAATCAACGCCTAGCAGAACTAGCCCTAATCACCCTAGAAGAAGAAGGAAGTCTGAAAGAAATTCCCCAAAAGTATTTTACCAGAGTCTTTCAAAATGAACCTCAGTTAGGGATCTTAGCAATACAGATAGGCTGGCTCAACGTGATAGCCATCAAAAGAGAAGGAGAGTACAGAAAGATTTATCAGTTTTTTGATCAGACATTTGCTGAATATTTCGCCTCATTAGCAATAGACCAATGGCAATTTTTCCTGCAAAATCAAGCCGAAAAAGATCTTAGAATCTTTGATAGAGCTTGGGAAAAAGTAATACTATTTTGGACAGGACGCAGTAAATCGGAAGAAAAAGAAGCCTTTATTGAGTATTTAACAGAGTTTAAAGATGACTGTGGAAAGCATAATTACTACGGAAAAAGAGCATATTTTCTAGCAGCAAAAATTCTCATCGAATATCCAGAATCTAATCGATTACTGCTGATTATTTATCAACTGTTAAAATGGATATTTAGTGAGAGTTCCTTAATAACACAGGGAATAATTGAAAAAGCTAGACAGTGTTTAGAGGAAATTCCAGGGAAAAAGTCATCGATAAGCTTGATTGATTTCATTCGCCAAAAAGAAGATGGCAAAACTTATAGAATAGCCTTAAAAATATTAGAAAGAATATCGCAAGGAAATCCTCAAGTTGTGGCTATGTTAAGTGACTTGATTGAGCAAAATCAATCAGACGACCTGAAACAACAATGTGCAGAAAGCCTATTGAGATTAAGCCCTAATCACGAAAAAGCAATGACAACACTAATCAAAATTCTAGAAGCAACAGAAAGTGAAGAAGTACGTCAAAACACTTTTAATGCACTAGAAAAGGTTGGAGTTGGCAATATCACAGCAATCAACGCTATTATCCGTCTCCTCACTCAAACCTCACCAAGACTCAGTCAGAAACGCCTCTTTCAATGTCTAGAGAAAATAGGCAAATACAATTCCACAGCCATTGCTTTTTTAGTACAATTAATCAGAACAACAGACCATCCAATCAAACAGAGACAAGCAGCAGAAAGTCTAGAAAAAATAGATCCAGGTAATCCGACAGCGCTAGCAGTACTGACTCAATTAATGCAGGATTTTTATGAAGAAACAGTACGAAAAGAAGCAATTTATAGTCTAGGAGAGATAGAATCAGGACACCAAGAAGTAATTCAAGCCCTAATTGAACAAATAAAAAATGCTCCAGAAATGCTAATACGCTGGTTAGCGATCAGCAGTCTAGGCAAAATAGCCCAAGGAGATCAAGAAAGTGTGGAGGTACTGAGCTCTGTAATTCATTCAACTGAAGATTATTTACTACGCAAAGAAGCTATAGATAGTTTACTGAAAATAGCCCCTAATGCTAGTGGAACAGTCTCTACCTTGCTTAAACTCCTACAAAGCGCACCTGATGAAGAAACTCGCCGAGAGGTAGCCGAGAATCTGGGCAAAATAGATCCAGGCAACCGAGAGTCCATTACTGCTTTAACTGAACTTTTACAAAGCACTTCCGACCCCTATACTCGTAAACAAGTGGCTTTTAGTTTGAGTCAAATAGATACAGGTAACCTACAAGCTTTAACTACTCTCATCACTTTAGTTAATTCTCAGCAAAATGGGGATCTCTCCATTTTAGCTATCGATAGTCTAGGCGAAATAGCTTTCAATAACCCAGCCGTTATCGCTACATTAATCAGGGTTATCTCTTCTAACCGTAAACCAGGGATTATCCGTTCGGCTGTCAAAAGTCTAGGCAGAATTCAAACTGGTAGCACTGAAAGCGTACATACGTTACTAGAATTACTAGGCCAAGAGCCAGAAAAATCCCTCCGTAACCAAATTGCCGAAAGCTTAATTAAGATTTTGCGCCCCCAAGATCTGTTATTTGTGGTCAAAAAATTACCATCTCTCCTGCTAGCAGAAAAAGAAGGCTCTGCCATAGAACAAATTATGTGGTACTGCGTTGAAAATCTAGCCTATCCTCAATTTTACCAAGCTTGGCATGAAGCAGGAGAAAAGGTAGCCACCACAGAGAACGTAGAACCTATTACCTTCAATGAACTAAGCAAGAGCCTAGAAAAATCACCTCAATTAGCTAAAAAAGGTGTCCATTTAATTTGGATAGATACTGAGGAATTCTTGGAACCTGAGAATCCAGCTTTGGATATCTATGACCAAATGTTAGCTCAAAACTGTCCAGAATTTACTCATGGATTACCAGAAAGTATGGTTAAATTACGTCTCTATTGGCATTGGTTAGAAAGGGAAAAAATCCAATCTAAACACCCAGTTCTTCTGGTGTTTAGTAAAAAAGAAACCCCACACAATCTCCATCTCTGGCAGATTTTAGAGAAATTTAAAGGAACTATAGCACTGATCACAGAAGAACAATCAATTACCCCAATGACTAGCTTTTGCCTAGAAAATCCTGGAATCTTAACCTCTATTCTCAATTGGCTAGAGTTAAAAATTCCCTCTAAAAAAAATTAATTAAATCTCAAGGGACAAGAAATGTCAAAATAACCTAAGAGATTATCAACAAAGAAACTATGAATCGTCAAGTAGAACAAGCCTTGAAAGCGCGTCAAGCGCTCAAAGTGATCAGTGGGTTAAATAATTTTGACCTCTCTAGAGTGAGCATGATTGTCCAAGCAGCCGAAGCAGGTGGCGCCACATTTGTCGATATTGCAGCTGAACCAAATTTAGTGCGCTCTATTGGCCGCCTGACTAGCCTACCTATTTGTGTCTCAGCCGTAGACGCCCAACAATTAGCCAAAGCAGTACAAGCAGGCGCAGATTTAGTAGAAATTGGCAACTTTGACTGTTTCTATGCCCAAGGAAGGCTCTTTAGTGCCGAGGAAGTACTAGCTCTGACCCGAGAAACTCGTACACTACTACCCAATACTACCCTCTCTGTCACAGTACCTCACATCCTCCCCCTTGATGAACAGGTTACACTAGCTCAAATTCTCGTAGAAAATGGCGCAGATATCATTCAAACTGAGGGAGGAACTAGCAGCCAACCAACTCACTCAGGTATCCTCGGTTTAATGGAAAAGGCAGCACCTACCCTCGCTGCAGCTTATGCCATCTCCCGCGCTGTTTCTGTCCCCGTTCTCTGTGCTTCAGGACTATCTGACGTAACAGTACCTCTAGCTATAGCCTCTGGTGCCGCTGGAGTAGGTGTTGGTTCTGCTATTAACCGACTCAATGAACCCCTAGCTATGGTGGCTGTCGTTCGGGGTTTGGTTGAAGCACTCCAGCACTCATTAACCTACTCCCAAGTGTAGTTAAAAGTTAAGCAGCTATAGCAATCCTATTTTAGCTGTGTAATTGCAGTACATACAAGTAGCGGATTCTTTCTGGAACAGGCATCTGGCCTGTTCCCACTGTTCATAAATCAATCAATTCTTTGAGCCAATATTTAGGGAAAATTGAGCCTGATTATCTATCCAGTCTTGCGTACTAAAAGAGCGGAAATATTCTCTCAAATGCCCGGGAAAATCAGGAAACTCAAAAACTTGATCTCCTTTACAAAGCCTAGCCCAAAAGTCAGACAAATCAGGGAGATATTTTTGGGCTTCCATTGGAGTTAAATTAATTGGAATTAAGTGCTACTAAATGAATACTAGGTTTTAATTGAATAGTATAGTACAAGCAACTGGAATCAATATAGCCAAAATCTTGATAATAATTAGAAAATTGATTGAAGCTACTTTTCTATTTTATTCCCACCGCACTTAACCCGTCACAATCCCCTTGATTTGTTTGAGCTTCTGGACCGTATAGGGGGCATAACGCCAGCCAAAATCTAGCCAAAATTCACGTTTGAGAACACTTTTAAAGTGAGAGAAGGTATTAAAACTTGCTTTGCCGTGGTAGGAGCCGATACCGCTTTCCCCTACACCCCCGAAAGGCAAGGCATTGACGGTGACATGCATGACTGTGTCGTTCAAACAGACACCGCCCGATGAAGTCGCCTGCAAAATCCGCTCTTGCTTTTGGCGAGAGCGACTAAAAAAGTACAGAGCTAGAGGTTTTGGATGGGCATTGACTTGAGCGATCGCATCTTCTAGCGAGTCATAGGTCAGAATTGGCAAAATGGGTCCGAATATCTCCTCTTGCATCACCGGATCGTCCCAAGTGACACCATCGATCAGAGTTGGGGACAGATAACGATCATCAAGATTGTAATCACCGCCTAGAATAATCTCCCCTTGATCTAAAAAGGCAATAAGGCGATCAAAGTGTCGGCGATGGATAATGCGTCCATAGTCGGGGCTTTGGGCTGGATTTTCTCCGTAGAATTCTCGGATGTAGTGTTGGAGGCGATTAACGAGATCGTTCTTGATTTGACGCTGCACGAGGAGGTAATCAGGGGCAATGCAGGTTTGTCCGGTGTTGATGAGTTTACCCCACGCAATGCGTTTGGCTGCATGATCCAGGTGAATATCACTATCAACGATACAGGGACTTTTTCCGCCCAATTCTAGGGTAACGGGAGTGAGGTGTTGTGCCGCCGCCGTCATAACAATACGACCGATCGCAGTTCCCCCCGTAAAGAAAATATGGTCAAATTTTTCAGCGAGAAGTTGTTGGCTAACGCTGGCATCTCCTTCTCTAACAGCAATATAGTTTGGCTCGAATGTGTCGGCAATCATTTCAGCCACCACCTGTGATGTATGGGGGGCGTGTTCGGAAGGTTTGAGAAGAGCACAGTTTCCCGCCGCGATTGCGCCCACCAAGGGCGACATTATCAACTGAAAGGGATAGTTCCACGGACCAATAATCAGAACCACTCCGAGGGGCTCGGGCTCAATCCAAGCTGAAGCGGGAAATTGATCGATAGGGCTTTTGACCCTTTGTGGTTTGGCCCAAGTTTTGAGATTTTTGAGGGCGAGGTTAATTTCGCTTAGGGTCGCAATCTCAAAGTAGGCTTCAAAAGCTGGACGACCGAGATCGGCTTTGGCTGCCTGCAAAATTGCCTCTTGACGGTCGATTATAGCCTGTTTGAGCTTGGCAAGCTGTTCTAGGCGAAAGGAGAGCGATTGAGTCTGTTCAGTGCGAAAAAACTCCCTTTGTTGCTGGACGAGAACCGGAATGGCGGAAGCAATGAGCTGTTGAGTCATGACTAGCGGTTAGGAATCTTCTAGACAATTAGATTTTTACGAATCATATAGGCTTGGATTTGTCGAGTAATTTCTTCACCATGAAGGTGCGCCAACATTGTGGATTGCTGAAGGTTGCCCATCACCTTCAACACATAAGCTCAACCCTAACACAAGTAACTTTAGACTGTCTGCTGTGTTCGGGTCACCATAACTATGAATTATACGAAAATTTTCCATATATTGCCCCAAATAAGGATTTTCTTAAGAATTTGGTAGTGTTATAAATCTGTACTCTTATTTAAGGTTCAAAACCCGCAACCTTTTATTCTTATTCCTTATTAAAGAAGTATTGTAGTAAATAACTTTTTTTGTTACGCCTTGGTGTTAGTATCGTAATAGAGAATGTCATGTCAGCTGTTCAGTTCAGCAGAAAAATGACTAGTTCAAACCAATCTTGCTTTAATAATTGGAAGATTAATAGAAATGTCTGCACTTAAATCGCCTAACGGTCCTCAAACCCATCCTTGGGTACAGACATATAAGTGGCTAACCAATCCCTTAGAATACATGGAAGCCTGTGCTAAAAGCTATGGTGATATCTTCACTCTTCAGATTGGTCCAGTTTTTACTCCTCAAGTATTCATTAGTAATCCCCAAGCAATTCAGCAGATTTTTACCACAGATCCAAAACAGTTAGACTCTGGTGAGGCAGCAGGGATTAAATCGCCTTTATTAGGATCTCAATCACTACTAGCTTTAGAAGGTAAGCCTCACCAACGCCAACGAAAGTTGTTGATACCCCCTTTCCATGGCGAAAGAATGTTGGCTTATGGTCAGTTAATCCACGAGATTACAGAGAGAGTAATTAGTCAATGGCAAATTGGAGAATCCTTTTCAGTACTGCCATCTATGCAAGCAATCTCCTTAGAAGTAATTTTGAAAGCTGTATTCGGATTAGTAGATGGGCTACGTTATGAAAAACTCAAGAAATTGCTGCTGGAAATCCTGAATCCAAAGCAACCTTTCGTTACAGCAATGATGTTTGTTTTCCCATCACTACAACGAGATTTAGGTTCTTGGAGTCCTTGGGGAAAATTCTTGGATTTCCGAAAGCAAATTGACGAACTCATCTATGCTGAGATTCAGGAACGCAAAGAGCAACCTGACCAGTCTCGAACTGATATCCTATCATTGATGATGGCTGCTCGTGATGAAGAGGGGCAGTCGATGAGTGATGTAGAATTACGTGATGAGTTAATCACCCTATTGGTGGCAGGTCACGAAACTACAGCAACTTCCTTGGCATGGGCTTTGTACTGGATTCACCATGTGCCACAAGTAGGTGAAAAACTACTCCAAGAAATAAATCGACTGGGAGAAAACCCTGATCCAAATGCTATTTTTGGCTTGCCCTATTTGAGTGATGTTTGTTCAGAAACTCTGCGCTTATATCCAGTGGCAATGTTGGCATTAAATCGCTTGGTCAAATTCCCCCTAGAAATCATGGGCTATCAGTTAAATCCTGGTACTCTAGTGATTCCTTGCATTTATCTGACCCATCATCGAGAAGATTTATATCCACAGCCGAAGCAATTTAAGCCAGAACGTTTTCTGGAACGGCAATTTACCCCTTCTGAGTATTTGCCTTTTGGTGGCGGAAACCGTCGCTGTATTGGAATGGCCTTTGCGCTGTTTGAGATGAAGGTGGTTTTGGCAACAGTGATGTCTCATTGGCAGATGGAATTAGCTAATAGCAAACCAGTGCTACCAGTCCGTAAGGGGGTGCTGTTAGGACCAGGAGGTGCTGTAGATATGATGGTTACAGGTAGGCATGAGAAAAATCGGCAACTTCTTGAGACTAGTGTAATGTAGAAAATTTGGTAATGTGGCTCTGTTGCAAAAAGAAGGAGTATGTTAATTCACATACTCCCTTTTGTAATGTTTTTTCAACTAGATATCGCTCTATTTATTATTGTTTTCTAGTAAATTTGGTTTTTCCAGACCGATCTCAGAAGCTGTTCTTTCTAACATGGACTGCTGACGGTTTTTAATAATGTGATGATTACGAACCATCAGAGCGCGTGCTTGTTGTTGGGTAGACATAATCTTGTTTCCTCTATTTTTTTCTTTCCTTATTTTTAAATATAACTCAAATTTCTGTAACTTTAGATACTAAATGCTAAATCTTAACAAAACTTAAGCAAAAAAGCGATCCCCTTCCTGAGTTAGGATAGAAAGAGGATTAGAAAAGGAGAAACTACTGTGGATAAAAACTTCTCTGGAGTAGGGAAATTCAACCTATCAGGATTAGGATGTCTAGTAAGCCTAATCCTAATTGCTCTCTTTTTGGGAGCAGTAGGACTAGGTTGGGTAGTCAATGGAGCTTTAATCCTGTTAGGTATATTACTCTCACTACCATTAGTCGCTTGGTTAGGACTACGTTGGTGGCTAAATAGAAGTCTAGTTGAATCGAATTGTCCCGTCTGTAGTTATGAGTTTACGGGTTTCTCTGGGAAAGAATGTCGTTGTCCTAATTGTGGAGAATCTCTTCTGGTAGAAAACGGAGAATTTAAACGCCTGAGTGCCATAGGAACAATAGATGTCAAACCAATAGATGTTATAGATAATTAGATATAATACATAGCCCCCTGTTGTAGATGAAGATCCCTCAAACGACAGAGTTCTTCTAGAGAATGATTATCTAGAAGAGACTGTGAGGCAAAATCTACCTTTTCCCACTGCTGTCTGATTATTCTCATTTCTAGTGTTATAGGTTCAGCCTCATCTGTAGTTTTTTGCTCCCCTTCTATTAAATTAACAATTTGTAACAGGGAGATAGCGTGAGGTTCACGCGCCAAGACATAACCTCCTTTAGCGCCACGCATACTTTTAAGTAGTCCACCCCTTCGCAGTGTGGCTAATATTTGTTCTAAATAACGTTCAGGTATCGGATGTTTGGTCGTAATTTCGCTAATAGTGACAGGTTTTTTATTGTCAGTTTGACTAGCAATTTCTAAAAGGGCAACTAAAGCATATTCAACTTTAGGCGGGAGTTGTAGGAGTGCGTAATTTTGCTTATTCAAAACTGTATCTCACACAAGAATCTTTTGATAAAACTAATGTAACAAGTTTTCTGTCCTAATTGACTTCGGTAATTTATTAGACAAAAAATACATGAATCTGATATACTTAGTGGATATTAATCACATTATAGCTTATGACCTATTCTGCGCCTCTTCAACTTAATCCAGACAATGCACGCTATTTTGAGCAAGGTACCGTTTTACCAGTCAGAAGATACAAGCTTTGGCAAATTCAAACAGGGGTAGTTCGGACTTCTACCTGTTTAGAAGATGGGACAACGGTAATTTTAGGATTATGGGGACCTGAAGATTTAATTGGTTCAACTTTAACCAATGTTAAACCCTATCAAGTAGAGTGCTTAACCCAAGTCACAGCCAATCCTATCAGTACAGAAAATAATCCTCAACTGACAGAATTATTATTAGCCCATATCAAGCAGACAGAAGAATTAACCGTCATTCGCAGTTACAGAAGAGTTGATTTAATGTTAATAAAACTCTTAGCATGGTTTGCCAAAAAATATGGACGTGAAGCCAAAACAGGACAGTTAATTGATTTACGTCTGACCCACCAAGACCTAGCAGATATTCTCGGTGCAACTCGGGTAACTATTACTAGAGCTTTAGGACAACTAGAACAACAAGGATTTATTGAAAGACTGCCCTTACATCGTATAGTTGTACGAGAAGAAGGAATCTGGCATTACGAGATCTAGACCTATATGAGTAAGCTAAAACGCATTTAAAATGCTTTTTAGCAGGGGGTTAGGGGTTAGGGTGTGGGGAGGATTTTCGAGTAGGTAACTTACAGTAGTTTGAGACGAGATAAGCCACAAAACCAGGGTGCAGCCCAAAGAAACTAAAATTTTCAGGTAAGGATCTGATGTTCTATGTCAAAATCTCAAAAAGATGTCAAAATTACCAGTCAAATTCTGCTTTTAGTTTTATCACTCATTTTAATTTCCAGTTTTTTTGTCACCGTTAATGCTGGAGAGAGAGGGGTTAGAATGCAGTTTGGCAAGGTAGAAAATAGAGTATTAGGAGAAGGGTTACATTTTATTATCCCTTTGGTCAATACTGTAGAAAAATTGAGTGTTAGGGTGCAGAAACAAGATATTTCGGCGGAGGCTTCTTCTAAAGACTTACAAGAGGTATTTAGTGATGTCTCCTTGAATTGGCATATTCTCCCAGACAACGCCAATACTATCTATCAAAGAATAGGCAATATTCCCCAAGTAGTAGAAGGTATTATTAATCCCGCTGTTGAAGAAATACTCAAAGCTGTCATGGCTAAATATACAGCTGAGGAAATCATTATTAAAAGAGAGCAACTCAAAGCAGAAATTGATAGTTTACTCCAAGCTAGACTCAGTAACTATCAATTAGCTGTTGATGATATTTCCCTATTGCATTTTAACTTTTCTCAGAGATTTAAAGATGCTGTAGAAACTAAACAGATAGCTGAACAAGAGGCTAAAAGGACTGGATTTATGGCAGAAAAAGCTATTAAAGAAGGACAGATTAAAGTCAACCTTGCCAGGGGTGAAGCAGAGGCTCAACGCTTGCTAAAAGAGAATTTAACTCCCGAAATATTACAAAAACAGTTCATAGATAAATGGAATGGCAATCTACCTTTAATTGTTGGCGATAAAAGCAATCAATTAATAGATTTGAATAAATATATAACTCCTGAAGTAGGGGTGATTAAGTAGGGGCGCGCTCTCGTAGCCACCCTACGAGGAGGGTGGATTGGAGATTTTTTGCTCAGGAAAATTACTTATTTGTAACCTTAAAAAAGTCAGACAAATCATTAACCAAATAAATCCTAGTCCATAACCAGCAATAATATCACTTGGCCAATGTACACCTAAAAATAAACGACTGAAGCCAATAGTAACAATTAATATTCCTGAAAAAATATAAATTAACTTAGAAAAATTGGGATAAGCTTGAGCCAATAAATAGGCGATAAATCCATACACAAATAAAGAGCCTAAGGCGTGACCACTAGGAAAACTAAAAGAAGTTTCAGAAATCAATCTTGTCCATAATTCAGGACGAGATCTGCCAAACAAAAATTTAAGTCCTACTCCTAGTATCTCTGCTACTAAACAACCAACAGCAAAAATCTTAGCCTCTATCAAATATTTTTTACTAGAGAGAATTGCTAGAGTTACTACAACAAGAGTAATAATGGTTTCAGGATTCCCTAGTCGAGTTATAAATAACATTACAGCATTTAATTCTGAGTTAGTATACTGATGTAATTTTAATAAAAAAGACTCATCAAAAGCAATATTTTCTCCTTGGATTATCTCCTTAGAGAAATAGAATAAAATTCCTAAAATTCCTAAACAAATTATTAATTTTATAATTCCAATAGTTCTAGTAAAAATACCTAAGGAAAGCAGGATATTTTTAAACCAGAAATCCGAATTTTTTTCTAACATAAAATATTTTGTACTCTTATAATATCTGTTCAAAAGCTCGAATAATTGGACTAGAAAAACGCTGTGGATGTTTCAGCTTCAGAATAGGTCTTCTTATTTCTAGTAAATTTTTCCCTTGAGGATGGATAAGGGACTTGCAAAGAAATAAGATACCAGTTATCCAGTTGGAATAATGGTTATATCCCATGAGGGCAAATCTATTGAAGGAAACCAAAATTGCCGACTATATTCTAAGTCTTCTGTTGATGGAATTACA
>Ga0209085_1000474_pt1 | contig 29593 bp, 25 predicted proteins | sample C_131016_EF_Meta_FD_187310 | JGI IMG/M metagenome (GOLD analysis project Ga0209085, IMG submission 187310) | Freshwater microbial communities from Lake Croche, Canada to study carbon cycling - C_131016_EF_MetaG (SPAdes) (version 2) | ecosystem: Environmental > Aquatic > Freshwater > Lake...
GTTAACATTTAAAACTAAATTAATGTATTATTATAGTATTAATGTGGTCTCTCTAAGTTATTTACCCAGTATAATTGGTAAGTTATTTTTAAGCAAGTCCCTAACTTCCCTTTGTTCTAAACCTATTGCTATATTCTCAGGATAGATATTAGCGCCAAAATAGGAGACGATGAAGTGAGAACGCCCAAAAATATAGACAAATGGTAAAGGACGCACACCTCGTCCCTTTTGTAAACAAGTTAAAGGATCAAAGTCCCAATCTTGCAAAAGCCGGAGCATTTCCTCATAAGTAATAATTCCTCCCTTATCAGATATGTGATATCGTACCAAAGGAATCCCATTATCTCCTGAGAAGAGTAAAGTTCCGTCTACTGTTTCAAAAAAGCGGTTAGTTGGATCGTATTGTACTAAAGTAGGTAGGCGAGATTCCCCAAATAAAGTTCTAGCTATCTCAGGACGTTCAGCTAAAAAACGCCGAATAGAGATACTTAAAGGGGTTTCATTACCTAAGACTCCCGCGTCGGCGGTTCCATAGAGGGAGGCTGAATCATAATAAGGATTATTTAATCCTGCCCTTTCTCCAACTAAACTCCGCCACTCCTCGCTAAAAACTTCTCCTGCCATAACTAGCTTAATTGAGTATTTTTGCCAGTCTATTTCCTGCGCTAACCCACTATCAATTACATCCTTGAGAAAGGGAGGATATCCTAATAAGATAACTTGCTCAAAAGCTAGTCCTAATTCCCTGACAACTCGTAATATTTCGTTCTTATTATTGCCAGGAGTAACAAGAGTTATTGGATAGCCTTTTGCTGCTAGATGGCGACAACAACTGGCTGTAAATACTCCGCCTACCCATGTCCCCATTGGGAAACAGATAACAGCTAAACTGCGTTTAATATCGGACTGAAAACTATCTAAGAAAACCTGTTCAAAGCGTCTCGCAATGGGCAATTCATCACTGAAAAAGCGTGGCCAAAAGGTAGGTTTTCCACTTGTCCCAGATGAAACTGCTATCAGATCACAGGTTTCTAATTGTCCCGATCGACATAATTCCGCTAGGGAGTGTTTTTTAAGATAATTTTCTTTAGTAATTAGGGGGAGAGATTGAAAATCAGAGTAAGTTTGGATGGAGTCTGAGTCTATAGAATGTTCTTGGAGAAATGCCTGATAAGCTGGAACAGTAGCTACCACAGAGTGAAATAAGTTTAGAATATTAACTTCTGGGTTAGTTTCGGCTACTTGTTGGATGTAGGTTTCTAAGGGAGTATTCAGGAAGGTTTCTAAGGCAGTTAAAATGCGTTGTGGGTTTCTAGTAGACATAGAGATAAATTAACTATAAAAATACTAAATTTTACTATAACCTAAAGCCCGCTCAGGATTGGCTAATTCTTGTGCTAAATAAAGAGACATACTCCGACCTATAGGGGTTTCAAAGACAGAAGAAAAAACTGTATCTAGGGAATAATTGAGAGTCACTTGACGTAATTTAACTATTGAACCGGCTAGAGCTGCTTTAATAACATAAATACCATGCCATCCGTGCTGATAACAATTCTCAATCTGCCGAAAACCCACCACAGACTCATCTAAAGCTATTGGGGTCAAATAATCTTGATTTAAAAGTAGCATTAAATCTAAGTTTTCAGGAGATAATGGTTGTTCTAGATACTCGACAATATTTTGATAATTATCAGTTAAAAATAGCCATTTTTGTGCTTCTTGTAAATTTAAGCCCCCATTGGCATCTAGACGTAACCGAGAACCTACCGGGAGAGAGTCTATTAAGCGTAAAAATATCTCTTGCTCATAACCAGCAGAATATACCCCTATTTTCCATTTAAAAGTCGTTAGGGTACTCTGAGACTGTAACTGTTTGATCGCTTCTTCACCAGCTTTTAAAAGACAGCTATATTTAAAGTTAAGTTGTTTCTCATCTATGAGAGGTTGAGAGAGATGAAATAACGCTGATTCCAAAGCAAATTGAGAACAAGGTAAGGAGTCGGGTATCAGGGCTATATCTTCTTCTGTTATTTTCCCTTTTAACTCTTGACAAAAGTAGATTGCTTCCTCTAATGTCTCAGAACCAAACCAAGGAAGGGGTGCTATTTCTCCTTTTCCTATTCTACCTTCCGAGTCTATTAAAGAAATAATAATACCCTCTCTGTTTTTCCAGATACCATGATGAGTAATTAACGGTTGTTGGAAGGGATAATTATATATTAAATAGTAAAATTGCATTGATTAGGTTCAAGAGTTAAGTTATAACTACTATAGCGCTCCTATTTCAGTTATGAATAAGCTAAAGGGATCTTAAACTGCATATTGGGTAATCTGTTTTTCGGAACCATTGGTCAGTACCAAGATTCCCTTATGTCCTGGAGCGCGAAGACTTCAAAACACCCTACCCCCTACTAAAACGCATCTACAGCAAATGTAAATCTCGTTACGCCACAACTTAAAAACCAAAACCCATGCGGAGCTTGGAGAAAGCCCCCTGGTTAAGCAAGCTTATCTGGTCTCAAACTGCTGTAAGATCCGTTTTAGCTTACTAGCCTCTTGCATAGATTGTTTTCTATTATATTAATAAGTATAATTTACGCAGTAGAAAGTTTTGGTTAATTGATCTAACCTCGTTTTAATATAGATTTAGATTTCCTCGTTTAGTAGGAATCAAGACAAAATATGAGGACAAAACAGTGGCTAACAAAAAAGATGAAGGAAATTTTCTCGACGATCTTAAAGAAAAAGCACAAGGAATCTTAGGTAACGAGGGAGAAAAATCTCGGGACGAGGACGATGACGAGGATGATGACGAGGATGATAAGAAAAATAAGAAAAAGAAATCTCCGGACGAGGATGATGAGGATGAGGATGATGATGAGGACTAATTAGTTTTATATTTTCTTTTATCTCTTCAGATTTCGTTACATAATCTCCTAATTTCCACTTATGTAGACATAACCCCTGGAGTGGACTAACATTATCTAATTGGAAAGGAAACTCCTTGCTCTATAGCAAGGAGTATTTCATCAAAACTTTATCGTCACTTTTCTTGTTGTACTCCTTTGGGGGACTGTAGCACAGTCGTTTAAGAGACACTAGAATATAGAATAGAAAATTTTAATTTCTCTTGAAACTAATGAACTCAAATAATTGTTCTTCGCTCAAAATGGCTTCTCTAACCCTTGTTGGTTTATTGTCCTTGATTCCTCCTTCTAGTAATCAATTTACATCAGCTAAGGCTGCTGATGAAGCTAATGGCATAGTTAAAGCTGGGACTGTTTTTTACGCCAAATTACAAAACAAAATCACCACTGGGAAGAATCAAAGTCTGGATCGCTTCACACTGAAAGAATATACCCCTCTCTTTGGTGGTAATCCTTTGCTAAAAGGAGCAATAATTGAAGGACATTTAGAGGATGTCACCAAAGCCCAACGAGGCAAAAAAGCCTCCTTACATATTGTTTTTGATGACATTATTCTTAAGAATAAACAAACACTCCCCCTCGATGCTACTTTAGTGAATACTAAGTTAGAAAAACAAACACAAGGTACTTTTTTCCGCAATGCTGCTATCTTAGCTGCAGGAGCAGTCGCCGGTCACTATTTAGGTAAAGCAGTAGGCACTCCTAATGGGACTGGAGTAGTTTCTGCTGCCGCCTTTATCCTGACTAGTCCAGGTGGCGAAGTTGTTATAAATAAAGGCACGGAATTTAAAATTAAGCTAAACAATGATTTGATTATTCCAAAATAAAAAGGGTGTAGGGAGACAGGTGGCAGTTTCCCTCTTTTGCCTGCTAATACCTAACACATAATATTTAATATATATGAACCAACCATATTTTGCTACGGTCGCTCTAGGACTAGAAGAGATAGCTGCCCAAGAATTAGAAAACCTAGGCGCTTTGGCGGTAAGACCAGATGTAACGGGAGTTCATTTTCAAGGAGATCAAGCACTGCTATATAAAGTCAATTTATGGAGTCGCTTGGTTTTTCGGGTTCTGGTGCCCATTTTTCAAGTTAGATGTGAAACAGCCCAAAAACTCTATAGTAGTGTTAAAAAGCTGGATTGGTCGCAATACTTAAGTACAGAACAGAGTTTTGCGGTGCAATGTACAGGCAGTAATGTCAATCTCAATCATACTCATTTTACGGCTTTACAAATTAAGAATGCCATTGTCGATCAGCAGAAAGAACGCTATCGGAAGCGCTCTAATATTGACACTAAGCAAAGCGATCTTTTAATTAATGCCCATATTGAGAATAATTTATGTATTCTAAGTCTAGATAGCTCTAGAGAAAGTCTCCATCGTCGAGGCTATCACTTAGCAATGGGTTTAGCACCTTTGAAAGAGACTTTAGCTGCAGGAATTTTACAAATTGCCCAATTTAACAGAAAAGTGGCTTTTTATGATCCTTTGTGTGGTTCGGGAACTTTACCAATTGAAGCCGCTTTAGTTGCCTTAAATATTGCTCCTGGACTAGCCCGTTCTAATTTTGGCTTTGAGACTTGGTTAGACTTCGATCAGACTCTATGGCAGAAATTAAAATCAGAAGCTAAGATGAGTCAATTTGAGCGAACTGAGGCGCCTATTTCAGGTAGTGATCTCGATGTTGGTATTCTGCAACAGGCCAAAAGTAATGCCCATCTTTGCGGTGTAGACAAACAAATTAACTTCCTGAGACGCCCTTTAGCTGATGTTGAACCCAATGCCACCAATGGGATTCTCATCTGTAATCCCCCTTATGGCAAGAGGATAGGAGAGGAGGAAAACCTCGGCTCTCTCTATCGTCTCTTAGGGGATGTCCTCAAACAACGTTTTAAAGGATGGACTGCCTATGTTCTGACAGGAAATAAAGAGTTAGCTAAGGCAATTGGTTTAAGATCTGCTCGCCGTATTGCCCTTGACAATGGCTCTCTTCCCTGTGTACTTCTCAAATACGAGTTATATTGAATTGTCTGGGTTAGACAGCACGCCAAACACCAATTAAAACGCCTTGAACTTCTACTTGTTCAGCAGGAACTTCAATAGGGGCATATTTAGGATTAGATGCTTTTAAGGTCACCTTTTCGCCTTCTTGATAGAAGTGTTTTAGAGTTGCTCCTTGACCTTCCACACGCGCTGCCACAATTACACCATTTTTCAGTTCTTCTTTTTCTGCCAGAGGACGTAAGATTACTTGATCTCCTTCGGCAATGAGATCTTCAATCAAGCTATCTCCTGTCACTTTCAAAGCATATAGGTTAGGTACCTGTATAGTAGCCAAGTCCAACCGTTCTTGGCTGTCTGTAAACGGCTCTACAAGTCCACCTGCGGCTATTGCCCCTGAAATTGGGATACCTTGGGGTTCTGGTCGTAAAATTCGCAATGTTCTTGCTTTTCCTACTGTCCAGTCAATATAACCTTTCGACCTTAGGCGCTCAAGGCGACTTTGAATTGGAGCAGGTGATCTTAAATTCATTGCTCTCATCATCTGCCGAATAGATGGCGCATGTTGGGTTGTCCGTATATACTCAACCAACCAGTCGTATAGCTCTTTCTGTGCTTGGGTTAATGGTTCCATAAGTAATCTTGATCTGTTTAAGCTAGGGATATGCTACTAAATAAAATTCTAGAAAGAGCTTATTTAGTACAATTGTCACCGTAAGATGTTTACATGATCTTACTTACCACTATCGTATCCCGACACAAAGTACTTCGAGTACTTTTTTTGATGAAATTTTATGGATGTACAAACGTTTTAAGATAAGTATTGATTATATATAGCCAAAAGCTAAGAGATACGTTAGAATCAGCTAAATTTCAAATCACACTCTATTGGTATTTCTGATGTCTATTTGGCTATCTTACAGCAGTTTGAGACCAGATAAGCTTGCTTAACCAGGGAGCGGGGCTCCGAGAGAGCCTGGGTTTTGGTTTTTAAGTTGTGGCGTAACGAGATTTACATTTGCTGTAAATCCATTTAGATTTACATACCCTTTTGACGATTTCACCTGCTGAATGTAGTGGGCTATAAATAGAAAAAATAATATGAAGACAACAACAATTAGCGCAGAGGAAGTCCGCATTATTACCAAAGAAGCCTATATCTATGGTTTTCCAATGGTAGACAACTATCGCATCCAATATGCCTACTTTGTAGACCCCACCAATCCCGAATACAAAGCTCCTTGGAACCAAATTCGTAACATTCCTCGCGTCTATACACCAGATGACAAGGCGGTACAGACACCTAACTCAGACACGCCCTATTCTATGGCGGGACTAGACCTACGTGCTGAACCCATCGTGTTAACTGTGCCTCCAATTGAAAAAGAGCGTTATTTCAGTATCCAACTTATAGATCTTTATACACATAACTTCGCTTATATCGGCAGTCGCACCACTGGCAATGATGGAGGTAGTTATCTCATTGCTGGACCTTCTTGGGAAGGAGAGACTCCCCAAAACATAAAGCAAGTAATTCTCTCGGAGACTGAGTTGGTACTTGCTTTTTATCGTACGCAACTTTTCAATCCTAGTGATATTGATAATGTTAAAGAGATTCAAGCAGGTTATCAAGTACAAAAACTCTCAGCTTTTCTCGGGCAACCTGCACCAAAGTCGGCACCGCCGATTGATTTCATCAAGCCGCTTACACCCGATACACAAAAGACTTCACCAGAATTTTTCAACATCCTGAATTTTGTCCTACAATTTTGTCCTACTCACCCATCTGAGAAAGAACTCAGGGCACGATTCGCTCTGATTGGGATCGAGGCGGGAAAAATTTTTGTGCCTAATACACTCTCGCCTGAATTAAGAAAAGCCATCGAGGAAGGTATAGCTGATGCTTGGACTGACTTCGCCGCTTTAAAAAATAATCGAATAGATTCACAGGAAGTAACCTCTGGGGATGTCTTTGGTACGCGAGAGTATTTCAACAACAACTACCTCTACCGCATGGCTGGTGCGGTTCTGGGCATTTATGGCAATTCCAAACAAGAAGCGATTTATCCGATTTATACAATTGATTCTGATGGACAAAAGCTAGACGGTACTAACCGTTACAACTTACTCTTTCCACCAGGTCAATTACCTCCTGTCAAAGCCTTTTGGTCGCTGACGATGTATAAATTACCAGAGAGTTTGCTTACAGCTAATCCGCTCAATCGCTATCTACTTAACTCGACAATGCTGTCACAATTCAATCGTGATGCTGATGGGGGGCTAACATTGTACATTCAACACGAATGCCCTGGCAAAGACAAGGAAACTAACTGGCTTCCTGCTCCTCTAGGACCTTTCTTTATGGTTCTGCGCCTCTACTGGCCAAAGGCTGAGGCAATTGAAGGTAAGTGGACTGTACCGTCTCTGAAGCGAGTCTAATTAACTTTTACTGCGAAAAAGGAACTATTTTGCATCTTTTTAAACTTAAATCAGCTCAACTCTATTTACAGCAATTTGAGACCAGATAAGCTTGCTTAACCAGGGGGCGGGGCTTCCGCCCCGCACGGGTTTTGGTTTTTAAGTTGTGGCGTAACGAGATTTACATTTGCTGTAAGTGGCTGCTAGAGCTTGGTGAACTATATTTATGTTCGATCTCCTTAAGATGCTCTAGATGAGCCTTTTCCTCAGGTAAAAAACTCTCGCTAAACCAAGCCTGTAAAATTTCTTTGGCGATCACTTCAGAAGTCGCGCGCAGACTCAGGACTAAAACATTGGCATCATTCCACCACTTCGCTCCCTTGGCGGTTTCGGCATCTCCTACCAATGCGGCGCGAATACCAGGAACTTTATTAGCAGCAATGGAGGCTCCCGTCCCGGTCCAACAAAAGAGAATACCTTCTTGGGCGATGCCTTGGGCTACCGTTTCGGCTAATTGTTGAGACACGAGCGGCCATGAAAGAGGTTCTCCCTTGAGAGGTCCAAAAAGGAGCAACTCATGTCCTAAGGTTTGCAAGGTTTGAATAACAACCTCGGTTAAGTGTGTCTGTTCATCGCTGGCAACGGCAATTTTCATGGTGCAAAAAGAATATTAGAGCTTTTCTCCTATTATGACAAAAAGACCCCATGCTTAGATGTTAGAGAAATAACTGTAGAAATCAGTCATTTTTAAGCACAAATCAACTAAATTTAAAAAGAAAACTCCCTTGAATTCGATGCTATTATAGTAGCAGGACAAGCTAAAAGTCACGGCGACGACTTGGACAATTCATTTATTTCTTAACAGAAATCCAAAGAACTCAATTTGTGCCCACTGGAATATCCATAAATTAGGACATTTCCAGATAAAAAAATACCCAATTTACCCCTCCTAGGACACAGACAAGGGGGGCAGGGGGTCAAAGTTACCTATTCTCAATAAGTACTTAAATGCTTAATAACTTACTCCAAGAATACGAAAACCAAACACAAACTATAGCTAAAGAATTACTAGAAACAACCCGTAAGAACAAAAAATCTTTGTGGGGAAAAGTAAAAGATACCTTTAGGTTAGATGAGAAACTGATGGACTTTGCTATGTCTAACCAAGGTCTTAGGGTGCAATTATTTCGTTTTATCGACTGCTTACCATCTTTAAGAAGTAACACTGAAATAGCACGTCATCTTCAACAATACTTAACAGGTTCTGAAGTAGAATTACCAAGCGCGCTTAAGAGTCTGATGAATTTCACAGAACCTACCTCACCTCCTGCTCAACTTACTGCAGTCTCAGTCAGTAAAGCAGTAGAAACATTGGCGTTCAAGTATATATCAGGCGAAACCATCCCGCAAGTCCTCAAAACCCTTAAACATCTCAGAGATCAAAAGCAAGTATTTAGTATAGATTTACTAGGTGAAGCAGTTATCAGTGAAGTAGAAGCAGAAAAATACCTAGCTACCTATCTAGACTTACTAGAACAACTCGCCCAAGCAGCAAAAAAATGGTCAATAGTCAAAGAAATAGACGAAGCAGACGGTCAAGCCCTACCACAAGTTCAGGTATCTGTCAAGCTAACAGCCTTTTATTCTCAATTTTCCCCCATTGACCCAGCAGGAAGCAAAGCCAAAGTCTGTGAGCGGATACGCATACTGTTAAGAAAAGCGCAAGAACTGGGCGCAGGCATACACTTTGATATGGAACAATATGCTTACAAAGACCTCACCATAGCTATTTTAAAAGAATTACTTTTAGAAGCAGAATTCCGGCACAGAACAGATATAGGCGTTACTGTACAGGGATACCTAAAAGAATCAGAAAGAGACCTCAAAGGCTGGATCGAATGGGCAAAAAGAAGAGGAAATCCTATCACAGTACGTCTAGTAAAAGGGGCATATTGGGATCAAGAAACCATCAAAGCGCTACAAAACCACTGGGAACAACCAGTGTACAACCAAAAAGCAGCCACAGATGTGAACTATGAAAATCTCATACAAATTCTATTAGAGAACCATGAATATCTCTATGCAGCCATCGCCTCACACAACGTCAGAACCCAAGCCAAAGCCAGTGCCATAGCCGAAATATTAAAGATCCCCTCCCGTTGCTTTGAACAGCAAGTACTATATGGAATGGGAGATGACATAGCCAAAGCCTTAGTCAAAAGAGGACATCGAGTCAGAGTATATGCGCCCTATGGGAACCTATTACCAGGCATGGCTTACCTGATCCGTCGTCTTCTCGAAAATACTGCTAATAGTTCCTTCCTCCGTCAAGAACTCGAAGGACGCTCCATAGAAGAATTAATTGCTTTACCAATAGTGAAAGAAGACAAGAAACCACTTCCCACAACAGGCTTTAAAAACGCCCCCGATACCAACTACTCCCAAACAGACCTCCTCAAACAAGCCCAAACAGGACTAGCCAAAGTAAAAGAAAGCCTTGGCAAGACATATTTACCATGGATAGATGGGCAATATGTCGAAACAGATACCCTGATCAACTCCGAAAACCCCTCTAACCCCCAAGAAATAGTAGGAAAAGTTGGACAGATTAACCTACAACAAGCAGAAAACGCCCTCAAAGGAGCCAAAAAAGCCTTTACGGGTTGGAAAAATACCCCAGCAGCCAAACGTGCCAGCATCCTAAACCGAGCAGCAGAACTGATGGAGGAACAACGCTACGAACTAGCAGCCTGGACCTGTCTAGAAGTAGGAAAAACCCTCCCCCAAGCAGATGCAGAAGTCTCCGAAGCCATAGACTTCTGTAACTACTACGCAGCAGAAATGCTTCGCCTAGAACAGGGAGTTAACTTCGATGTAGCAGGAGAAACCAACCGCTATCACTATCAACCCCGCGGCCTAGCGGTTGTTATTTCCCCTTGGAACTTTCCCCTTGCTATTACTACAGGGATGACAGTAGCAGCACTAGTAGCAGGGAACTGTACCCTCCTCAAACCAGCCGAAACCTCCTCAGTCATAGCAGCCAAACTAGTAGAAATATTAATTGCCGCCGGCATTCCCCCAGGAGTTTTACAGTTTGTACCTGGCAAAGGTTCCCACGTTGGCTCCTATATGGTAGAGCATCCCGACGTACATTTAATAGCCTTTACAGGCTCAAGAGAAGTAGGCTGTCGGATCTATGCCGAAGCAGCCAAAGTCAGACTCGGACAAAAACACCTCAAACGAGTCATAGCCGAAATGGGAGGCAAAAATGGCATGATTATAGATGAAAGTGCCGATCTAGACCAAGCAGTCGCCTCCGTAGTCTTCTCAGCCTTCGGCTACAGTGGACAGAAATGCTCGGCAGCCTCTAGAGTAATTGTGTTAGAATCAATCTATGAAACATTCCTTAACCGTTTAGTAGAAGCAACCACAGCCTTGAACATCGGAGCAACAGAAGACCCTGGCACACAGATAGGTCCAGTTATTGACGCTAAAGCACAGAGTCGCATTCTAGAATACATAGAAAAGGGCAAACAGGAAGGACAGTTGATTCTCTCTAGACCCGTACCCACCACAGGATATTTTGTCCCCCCCACTATATTTAGAGATATTAAAGCAGAAGCTACCATTGCCCAAGAAGAAATATTCGGTCCGGTTTTAGCAGTCATCCCCGTTAAAGACTTCACAGAAGCCCTCAAAGTGGCAAACAGTACAGACTATGCCCTAACCGGTGGACTGTTCTCTCGCACTCCAGAACATATAGCAAGGGCCAACGCTGAATTTGAAGTAGGTAACCTCTATATTAACCGCAGTATTACTGGAGCGATAGTATCTCGGCAACCCTTTGGCGGCTTTAAACTCTCAGGTGTAGGCTCAAAAGCAGGCGGTCCAGACTATCTACTCCAGTTTCTAGAACCCCGTCATATCAGCGAAAATATCCAGCGTCAGGGGTTTGCCCCCATAGAAGGGGCAGAATAAGGTTTCTGTTGCCTGTTTATAAGCTAAAAGCTTATAACTAAATTTAGATAATCATATGTTTTTTAAAAAAATGACCTCTGATCTCTTACACATTCCCTACAACACCGAGTTTCCTGCCGAAACCAATACCATAGAAATTATCCCCGAAATTTCTCTAACCAACGGAAATAATGGGAATACTTACTCCGTAATACGTCTCCTAATTGAAAAACTCAGGCAGACCCTAGAAAACCATCGCGGGGAACGTCAAATTATTCTGACACAGGACTTTCCCGACCCTGATGCTCTTTCAAGCGCCTGGGCCTATCAATTAATTGCTCAACAATATGACATAGAATGTGACATAGTCTATGCAGGTACATTATCACATCAAGAAAATATTGCTCTAGTCCGCTTGACAGGAATACCTGCTAAACGCTGGTCGATCCAGACTTTAAAAGAACAAAACCTCTCTGTCTATCAAGGCTGTGTTTTAGTAGATGGGCAAGGAACCAACAGTCAATTGTTCCCACTCATTAAACAGGCGAAGATCCCAGTTATCGTAGTAATTGACCATCATGCTAAACAGGGTGAGTTAGGAGCCGAATTTATCGATCTGCGTACCCAAGTTGGTTCCACAGCTACCATTTTGACCCAGTATATCCAATCAGGTCTACTCCAATTTAATACTAGTAACAATACCCATATCAAATGCGCCACAGCTTTAATGCACGGCGTGCGCTCTGATACAAATCAACTAAAACAAGCAGGAGAAGCTGACTTCATCGCCGCAGGTTATCTCAGTCGTTTCTGTGATGCTCAGTTACTAAATTCAGTACTGTGTTCAGCCCGTTCGCGCCGCGTTATGGATGTTATTGAACGCGCACTCGCCAAACGAATGATCAGAAATAACTTCTCCATCGCCGGAGTCGGTTACCTGCGCTACGATGACCGCGATGCTATACCCCAAGCAGCAGACTTTTTAGTAACAGAAGAGAATATACATACCGCAGTAGTCTATGGCATTGTACATAATGAAGTTGAAGAAATAGAACTCGTCATCGGCTCACTTAGAACAAATAAAATAACTTTAGATCCAGACGAATTTATCAAAGAAGCCTTTGGACAGGACAGTCAAGGTCGCTTCTTTGGCGGAGGTCGCTACATGGCAGGTGGTTTTGAAATACCACTAGGCTTTTTAGGCGGTTTTAACGACAAACCAGACTACGCTAAGTTGAAATGGGAAGTCCTAGACCTTCAGATTAAACAAAAACTGCTCCGTCTAGTCAACCCTGAAGGGGATCTGATCGGTCGTTAGGTGATTTGTAATAATATTTTTACCCCCCCACCCCCCTATTCAAAGGATAGATCCCAATACTTTTTGGTTAAGTTATTAGTAGTGCATGCATCCAACCTCCGGGCGGCTACGCCCAGCCTGCAATTACAGCAAATGTAAATCTATTAAGCCACAACTTAAAAACCAAAACCCAGGCGGGGCAGCGCCCCGCTCCCTGGTTAAGCAAGCTCATCTGGTCTCAAACTGCTGTAAGTTGAGCAAAAACTTTCATGTTTCTTCGCTTAACCCATCTTTATTTATGCCGCTATAGTTCGATGGTGGTGGCTGGTACAACTGTAAAAGCTAAAGAACTTTTTGTTATTAAGTTATCAGTTGTGTCTGTTAGTCCCAAAGATAAGGTATCCTTTCCCTTATAAGAAACGCTGCCGGTATAACTTAATGTAGCTAAGTCTGTCTGTAAGTCGGCTAAAGTCCCTGTTACTGTTACACTCTTGCTGCCGTAGCTGCCACTAGTGACTGTTAACCCTGTTTTAGTTCCAAACGTTAGAGTTCCATGACCGACACTAAGGGCTAGTTTTTCTGCAGTGCCAGCTTTATCCCCGACAGTAATACCTGTAATAAGTGTGCCAGTGCCAGCAGTGACTGTGGGCGATGTTGGGAGGGTGATGGTGGGGGGGTTATATTGATCTGTAATAGCTAAAGAAGTTTTGGTCGTTAATTTATCAGTTGTGTCTGTCAGTCCCAGAGATAAGGTATCTGTTCCATTATAAGGAGCTTTGCCGGTATAACTTAATGTAGCTAGGTCTGTCTGTAAGTCGGCTAAAGTCCCTGTTACTGTTATACTCTTGGTGCCGTTCCCAGTGACTGTTAACCCTGTCGTGGTTCCAAACGTTAGGGTTCCATGACTGACACTAAGGGACAGTTTTTCTGCAGTGCCAGATGGATCCCCGACATTAATACCTGTAATAAGTGAGGGTATGCCATCACTGACTGTGGGCGATGTTGGGAGGGTGATGGTAGGGGGTTTGTTTTGAGCTGTACCAGTTAAAGTAAGAGAAACATTATCGATGCCAAGAAAAACTGCACCATTGTTATTTGGTCCTGAAGATACTAGGAGAAGTTGATCAAAAACAATATTAGAAAAACCAAAGGTTCGATGTTCAGCAAAACCCCCAGGTGTTATGGGCGTGAAAGATGAAATCAAAGATGAATCAGTGGCTACAACAACTCCATTTAAGAGAGCTTCCAAGGTGAGAGTATTATTAGGAGAACTAAAAGTATCGCTAAATACCTCTAAACTAGCACTACTAGCTTTTTGTCCACCTGCGCTGATGGTCATCGAACCAAAACGATCAAAAGCATAGCCGTTTCCTGGAACATAACCACCAAAAGAGAGAATATTACGTGAGGCAAATGAACCCAATGAATCAGATGAAGTGACATTGCCAATAGCATCAATGGTAAAATTAGGATTGTCAGGGGTGTTAGGCGGGAAATCTCGACTCAGATTGGAAAAAGTAATCCCCCCATCCGTCAAAGTAGTAGCTGTGTAACCTTCGGATAAGGTATCAAAAGTTGCAGTCAATACAGTAGGTGCCATTATTTAGTCATCCTTGAAAAATTTTGTTATCTTCGACCAGATTATTTGATAAAGGTAAAGAAGTCGGGAGGATTGGATATTGTTTTTATGAGAATATTGCTTGTTGAAGATGATCAGAGGATAGCGCTCCCCTTAGCGGAAACACTAGTTGAGCATCAATACATTGTAAACTTGGCAGGAGATGGGGAGACTGCTTGGGATTTTATAGAGGCCTTCCCTTATGATCTAATCATCCTTGATGTCATGTTACCTAAATTAGATGGGATAAGTCTTTGTCAAAGATTAAGAAAAGCAGGACGGATGATGTCCATACTGATGCTGACAGCCAGAGATAGCAGCAGTGATAAAGTGATAGGACTAGATGCAGGGGCAGATGACTATGTTGTCAAACCCTTTGACCTAGCCGAGTTAACAGCACGTATTCGGGCGATGGGGCGTCGAGGTAAAGAGACTCTCCCACCGGTGTTAGAATGGCAACAGTTACGCTTAGATCCCAATAACTGTAAAGTGACTTATAGACAAGTGGAGCTTCATTTAACCCCTAAAGAATACAAAATCTTAGAATTGTTCTTGCGAAATAAACAAAGAGTTTTCAGTCGCAGTATGATTCTGGATCATCTTTGGTCTTATGAAGAAGCCCCCACGGAAGAAGCAGTCAAAGTTCATATTAAAGATCTGCGGAAAAAACTTAGAGCAGCTAATGCTCCAGCTGATTTTATAGAGACAGTCTATGGCTTGGGTTATCGCCTCAAACAAATCTAAGAAAAAAGTACCCCTAACAAAGTCTTTGGATCCTCAATTTAAAAACTTACATTGGCGATTGTTAGGTTCTTACCTGTTAGTAATGACCGCTATTTTATTGCTTTCTGATGTTTTAATATATAAGTTTTTTGCCAGAAGTCTCTATCGGCAATTAGATGAACGTATCTTCAATTTAGCTAATGCAGCTACACATAGTTTAGCCATTCTTAAAAAAAATCCCCAGAATCTTAATTAGAAGTCCTATAAGTTCGATCACGATGGAGATCTCGATATTCCTTGGCAAAATCTCCGCAAAACCTCACAAAGTATTGAATGGTTTAATGCTCAAAAACAAAAAATTGTGCAATCAGGGACTATACCCCCTGATGTCTCACGCCAAGAGGGATGGCAGATCTGGCAAAAAAATCAAAAAATCGTAAGCGTTCAGGGGGTATCAAGCTGCCGGGTCTATGAGAATGATGATACCTTGTTTATTGATGTAAGCGATGCTCGATAATTTCCAGCTTGATTGGCGGTATCTCTACTACTTGATGACGATGGGGGTTAGATTCACTTCCTGTTAATTCCTCTCCACAACAACTACACCTTTGAGGATAGTAGTCTGTTACTTCTTTACAGTCTTCTACTGGATAGAGAAAACGACTATGACCTTCATGTCCTGGTTGTCCTCCCCTTTTTTTAATACCAGGTTTCCTTTTTTTCTTAGGCGGCTGGACATCAAGCTTCTTCAAGAGCAGGCGGTGTATTAGAATTCTGTGAAGAACGATTAACCTTCTCGTTAATCTTTTCGTTAGTTTCTTGTAATTCTTTCTTATGTTTTTCACATTGGCTCTATTTTTTCAACCAGCTTCTCCACTAGATCTCTTACACTTACTGGAGTATTCTCCCAATCGTCCGTGTCAATTCCTGTCATCTCTAGTAAGTGCTTGTTATCTATATTTGTTAGTTTACCAGATTTGCCCCCCCTGAACGGTTACCTTAACCAGATGTGTTTAAACCCCCAGGCAGACTCATAGTAGCTATTAAACCCACCCTAGTGCCTTTGGCACGTTCACATAAACTTGATACGCTGACCTTTATCCCTGTTTTTTCTTCAATTTTATTTTGAATTTCTTCTAAATATATATCATTTTTTTCCCCAACCATTTTCTTTAATAATTCTTGTTCTTTCTCTTTACAGCAGTTTGAGACCAGATAAGCTTGCTTAACCAGGGAGCGGGGCTCCGAGAGAGCCCGGGTTTTGGTTTTTAAGTTGTGGCTTAATAGATTTACATTTGCTGTAAGTTTAGACCGTTTATCTCCCCCTTGTGGTTTAGGTGTTATTTTTCCTGTCTCTCTATATCGACTTGATAAATCTCTTATAAAACTTAAACTTACGTTAAATTTTTTAGCTAGTTCTCGTTGTGAACCTTCTTTAGCTTGCTATGTACTTAATAATTTTTTTCTTAAATCAACCTAATATACTATTTTTATACTTAATCAGTTTTTATTGTTTTTCTATTTTACAATATATGTAGCTTAATAGATCTCAATTTGCTGTAGCTTAGGAATTGAACATCCTAATACAGTCAAAATCCGTAAAAACTTAGAAATGTCAAATAGTGAAATAGAGAAAAATAAATCACCCCCTGTTTCAACTAAGAAATTTTGCGATTTACTTAGATCCTGGGAATTTTCCCTAAGTATTTAAACAAAAGTAACCGACAATGTGTTAACTTTTGTTTAACAGCCACTAAGTTGTTCGTCATTTAAAATGCTAGTTTTGAGTCGGGAACAGGGAACTTATGAACAGCAAATAAAACATTAGTACTTCTTCTAAATGCGTCTTAGCTTATTCTCGCCCGTTCCTTGTTAAGAGACATTTTTTATGACCTTAATCGAAATTATCCCTTCTTTAAAAGAATTATTGCGTCAGGAAAAGCTCAAAGCTATTCAGTTTTTAGCGCAGGAATTAGCCCAAGAAGATCTACAAATAGAGCAGATAGAACCTGACAAAACATACGAAGTATGGTAACCTTATAACGCTTTTTCAGCAGAACAAATCTTGACTAAAATGTTACATTCTGGTAAGTACAAAAAAAATCAATAATACTATAATATAAATGGAGAGAAGCCATAATGCTTAAAGGACTTAGACAGAAAGTAATTGTCAAACAGGGTGGCTTAGTTGAACTGCTATTACCAGAGTTACCCGATGGGGTAACTGTAGATGTCATTGTCTTGTTAGAATCTTCTCAAGTAAACCCAGTGAGTAAACATCCCTTGAGTAATTTAACCAAAGAAGAGCAAATTGTCAAAATACAAGAGTCTCTAAGTGGTTGGGAAGATGATTCTGAAATTACAGCTATTTTTTCGGAAATTGACCAAGAACGTCATGCTGATCAAGGCAGACCTTTAGTATCATTTGATGATTAAAATAGTAGATATGTATATTTTGGATACTAATATTTGCATTGCTCTTATTAAAAAACACCCTAATGCCATCCAAGAGTTTGAGACCAAAGTTTCTCAATGCTACATTTCTACACTTGTCTTAGGTGAATTATACAAAGGGGTTTACTGTTCGAGTCGTAGAGAAAGCAATTTAACTAAGTTGAATGGACTTATTAATCTTTTAGGGATAGTTGATTTTGATCATACGGCTGCTGAAGAATTTGGTAAAATTCAGGCAGAATTAAGACTCATCGGAAAACCTACAGGTGAAATAGATGCCTTAATTGCCTCTGTGGCACGTTCTCAACAGGCAATTTTGGTAACTGATAATGTTCGTCATTTTGAGAATATTCAAAACCTTCAATTGGAAAACTGGCTAGATTATTCCCCATGATAGGAATAATCAGCCATTTCAAAGTACAATGATCTAAATGCAGCACCTGCTGATTAGCTATGCAGTGAGACCCTTACTTCCTTCTGACTACCCCTCTCAAATAGAATCGCAATACTTTTATCTCGATCTTGAAGTCAACTCTACAGGTCATATTATCGAGATAGGCTTAGTGTCGCCTTATTTCCAGCAGAGATACTCCAAAGAAGACCTAGAGAGTCTCAAAGCCATCTTATTACAACTACAACGACAAGGACTGACAGTTATAGGTCATAACTTTAGACGTTTTGACTTCCCCTATTTAATTGAATGGTTACCTGAACTCTCTTCCCTGACTGTTTTAGATACCCTAGAACTCTCAGTCATTCTCTATCCCCTTGCAGAGTCTCATAGACTCCAAAAAAATTATAAACCTAGTCAATATACAGGTAATAATCCCTTAGAAGATGCCTTAGCCACCAGACTACTACTCTATCAACTACTAGAAAAACTCTCAACTATCGAACCGACCCTAGCTAAAAGTTATATCTGGTTGTTGAGTTGTGGACAAGATACAGCAGATAAGGCTTATCAGGAGTTATTCCATCGCCTAGGTTATGATCTCACAGAAGTTCCAGGACCCAACCAACTAGCTAAAGAAATAACCCAGTCCTTTAACTGGCAATATTTAGACTGGTTTTGGCAGAATGCGCCCCATTTTAACTTTAACCTACGGTTGAGTATGGCCGCTTTGCTAGCTTGGTATAAAGAGCAAGATAAGGTAAAAACTGGCTTTCCGAAATGGTTAACTCACCTTTTGGAGTTTCAGTCCGTTTTAGATGGTTTATCTCCTCTGGTAACTGAGGGTTTTTCCTATCATTTTTATTTAGAAAAATTTGGTCTGACTCAATTTAGACCCCCTCAAGAAGAAGCCATTCAAACAATTATAGAAGGCAAAAGACCATTAATTATTATGGCGACAGGTGGGGGGAAGTCTCTCTGTTATCAACTCCCTGCTTTAATGATTTACCAAAAACAGAGAAGACTAACAGTTGTTGTCTCACCTTTACAAGCTTTAATGGCAGATCAAGTACAAGATTTACAACAACAAGGACTCAATTTTGCTACCTATATTAATAGTAGTCTTTCTTCTCCAGAACGCCGTCAAAGACTAGAAGAAATAAGTCAAGGTAAAAAAGGTCTCCTTTATATCAGTCCAGAACAATTACGTTCTATCTCTATCCGTTCCCTTTTAGAAGAGTTGCTACCTGCCTTTTGGGTAATAGATGAAGCCCATTCTATCAGTCAATGGGGGCATAATTTTAGACCTGATTATTGTTATGTCCCTAAATATATTCAAAGTCTCTATCAACAGAAAAACTTACCCCTTCCCCGTCTGGCTTTATTAACGGCTACAGCTACCCCACAAGTCAGAGAAGATCTTCTCAAACTCTTTAAGACATATCAACTAGAAATAGATACAGAAATCATAGGACATAGTGTCAGGGATAATCTTAATTATCAGGTGATTCCGAGCAATGCTAACCGAGATTTTATCCTTTTAGAACAGGTTAAAGCCTCCCTGAAGCAAGCAGGCTGTATTATTGTATATACCAATACAAGAAAAGAAACAGAAATTATCGCCCAACAACTGCAAAAAAATAATCTCACAGCAGCCTATTATCATAGTGGTTTAAATAGTCAGGACAAGCAAGATATTCTAGAAGACTTTAAAAAAGGTAAATTGAATATTGTAGTAGCTACTTCTGCCTTTGGCATGGGGATTAACCGTGCTGATGTTCGTTCTGTTATCCATTATAAGATGAGTTTCAGTTTAGAGAATTATATTCAAGAGTCAGGCCGTGCAGGAAGGGATAATCAAAGCGCCAGTTGTGTCCTTTTATTTGATATCAAAGATGCTGAAACGATCTTTTTCCTCCAGAGTTTACATCATCTCTCACAAAGAGATCTAGAAAATATTTTTGTTATGATTAGAAGTCTACGAGACCGACTATATGAGACAGTCAAAGAGGCTGATTTCTTTTGGGTAACTAGTAGAGAACTTTTGCAGGGTAGCAAAATAGAAGAAAGTCTAGATGCCGAACAAATAGACACTAAAATCAAGGTAGCTTTACATCATTTAGAAGAATTTGGTCTCGTCCAAAGGGAAGAAAACCAATCTAGTTTTATAGAATTTCATCTCCTCCACAATACCCCCCAAGATTCTCTTAAGAAGTTTCAGCAATATAGCCAAGTTAACCAATTTTCTGCCTCGCAGAATGTGCTTTTTGAAAAGCTAATCTATGCTTTACATTCCCTAAAGAACTATTATAAACAAGATAAAATATCCCTAGAAGTCCTCAGCGATGAAGCAGGACTAAATATTACAGAACTGAAAGAAAGGATAGAAGAACTCAAAATGTCCTCAGTCTGTGCTTATCAAATTCCTCTTATTATACAAATTCGGAAAGGGGTCAAAAAAGATGCAGCTATTGAACGTCTTACCTATATCTCTCAATTAGAAAATAGATTACTAAAAATTCTCTTAGAAATTGATGCAGATAGATTACAAATTAATTTACGCAGTTTAACTACTATTTTAGATCCCGATGGTCAAGAACAATTACATTCTGCTACCCTCTGGGATCTTCTAGATAGCTGGATGTCTAGAGGCTGGGTTAAAATGGCTAAAATTACTCAAGATATCGTCGAGTTAAGTTATTTAACTGCAGGGGATAATTTAGAGAATCACCATTATATAACTAAGGGAATCATTGAAGTAATTTATAGTAAATTAAAAGGACAAATAGGCGCTAGATTACAGTTTCAAGTCTTCCTAGATGAACTGCTACAGGATACTAATAAAGCTATAGAACCTTTATTATGTTCTATCAAAGAACTAGAGAGGGAATTAACTTGGTTACATGAACAAAAAATACTGCGTTTAATTGAAGGATTAAACCTCTTTCAACAGTCCCTGAAAATTCGCCTTATTCCTAATGCTAGAATTACCACTATTACTAGTCGTTATGCTGAGATTAACCGTTATTACCAAGAAGAGGCGAGACGGACTCACTTAATGCTGGAATATGGACTATTAGAAGAGAGTGAAAAACGTCAACAGTTAGTCAAAGATTACTTTAACCTATCCCCGAAAACCTTTCTCCGGCAATACCCTAAATTAGCTACAGAAGCCTCTCTAAGACCTGTTACTCAAGACGACTATAGGCGGATAATGGGGACACTGAACGCCACACAGAGAGAGATTGTGCTATCTGACACCCCTTCTTTGGCAGTCATTGCTGGCCCAGGTTCGGGGAAGACTAGAACTATTGTCCAGAAAATTGCTTATTTAGTCAAAGTTAAACGTATTTCTCCTCATCGGATAATTGTACTAGCATATAATCGCAATGCCATCAGGGAGTTAAGAATAAGGTTACAAAGTTTGATTGGTAACGCCGCATTTGGCTTAAGAATTTTTACTTTTCATGGTCTAGCTTTAGCTTTATTAGGGAGAAGTTTAGGACAAGAAAATACTACACAAAGAGAAATTAATTTTCCCGAAATCTTAAGACAAGCTTGTCAATTACTGGAAGGTGAAGATAATGATGAAGAGAGTCAAGTTAGAAGAATTAAACTCCTAGGTAATATAGAATATATCTTTGTAGATGAATACCAAGATGTAGCTCAAGATGAGTATCATTTAATTCAATTAATCGCAGGATTAGGAAAATCAGAAGAACCGAGTCGTGCCACCGAAATTAACCTCTGTGTTATCGGGGATGACGACCAAAATATTTATGAGTTTAGAGGCACAAATGTTAAGTATTTAATTCAATTTGAGAGTGAATATCAAGCCAAGAGAATCTTATTAGTTGAGAATTATCGCTCTAGCAAAAATATTATTCAGGCTGCAAATAACTTAATTAAAAATAATGTCCAACGTTGCAAAAAATACACTTCAGAACAAGTAAGAATTAACACTGAACGTCAGTCTGAAACTGGCTTACCAGTCCAAGCTTTATTATTTCCTAATCAAACTACTCAAGTTTATTGGATACAAAAAAATATTCAACAATGGATAAATAATGGGATTAAACCCAATGAGATAGCTATTTTATCCCCGAAATGGGATGCACTTTTTCCTATTAGATTTCTCCTAGAACAGATAGGAATAGCAACCTATATTCTGAAAAAAGACCAGATTAAGTTAACCAGAAATCTAGTTACTCATCGCCTTCTTAAATCTCTGAGTACTAGTAATAACTTAATCCTTTCTCCTAGTGAGTCAGTCACCAGTAGATTTAAGAATTACTTTACTCAGCTTAAGGAAAACTTAGAAAGTCATACAGTGAAAACTCTTTTGAAAATTGCTGAAGATCTAGACTTAGAACGTGGTCAGGGAGAAGACACTATTCCTATTACGACAAATGAGATTATTACTGCTATTTTTGAGTATGCAAATACAGGAGAAGTTTACTTAGAAGATAAGGCAGTTTTAATAACAAGTTGTCATAGCGCAAAAGGGTTAGAATTTTCTCAAGTAATTCTCTTAACAGATCATTTTGAACAATTTAGAGAACAAGAAAGAAGATTGTTTTATGTAGCGATGACTAGAGCAAAAAAAGAACTAATATTCTGTTCAACCAAAATAAATCAGTTTGTCCAAGAAACAGGGATTTCCTATCAAGTGATGGAGAATACTATAGATAGTAATCAAATTCTTTCTCATAGGTTACTCTATTTAGATTTAGAACCTAGAGATGTTAATTTAGGATATCCAGATACTCTTAATAACCAAAAGCTAATTAAACAGCTTAAAGAGGGAGATATCATTGATTTAGTGCCTAATCACAGGGGGGATAATTTGTTAATTATAGGAGATAATCAAGTAATTGGGCAATTATCAAGGGCGGGAAAAGAACGTTTAGAAAGTAAAGGTATTCTGTTGAGAGAGTTTAAATTTGAACCCGGACAGGTGAGGGTAAAAAATATCTTTTGTCATTTCGACATTGATAAATTAACTGGTAAAATTAACCAAGAATGGTGTGTTATTATTCCACAAATAAGACTTTAATGGGTATCTTATAAAGTTGGCTATGGGCGTAGTCGCCCTGTGGGTAAGCTTCCCGCCCCCCTACCCAATACTTTTCGGTTAAGTGATTAGTTTTCCTCTAAAAAAACTTTGCTGCCGTAAAACCCTCTCTCCCCTGTTAAGATGTTCCCTGTTCCCCGCCCAAACGCATGGCTTACCCTCGCAGCAGTCCTGTAAACCAAGCGTCTAGAAAAATTAAAATATTTACCTGTAATCACTTAGATGAAGGAGGATGTGCAGGACATCCTCCTTCTTTGTCTGGGACTAAGCGGTAATAATGAAATGGAAAGAAAAATTGATGCTCGTTGTTTTCTGCTAAAACGGTAATTGCTGCATTAGGAGGATGACGTTCTTCTTCAGGTTCCCAAGGACCAAGTAGGGGACAGGGTGGAATTGAATCATATTTCTCAACCCGCTTGAATATATTGCGGCGGGGATCTTCTCCCCAAAGTTCCCACGCTTTTTCAAATAAATCTTGTGGATTAACCACTATTGTTAAACCAGGTCCTAAATTGCGCGAGCGCCGATTGTGGTTTGCTGGAGTACATACATTGAGGAATAAACTACGTCCACCTAGGCAATAACACCAATCAGGATCTCTGGGATCGGTAGGGATATCCGCTGGCCAAGAGACTTGGTCTCGTTGGTGAAGTTCGTTGAAAAAGGCATAGGCTTGATTGGCATAATGTTCTAGAGAGTTTTCCTCTTCTTCTAAAGGAAAGAAAATGGCGAGGGTGAGAAAGATTGCATCTTCTTCTTCTGTGCTATGTTCTGTTAATTCGCGCTCCTCTTCTAAATAGGTATAGATACTAGTGAGAATGTGATTAAAAGCCTCTGGAGTGGTCAAGGATGGCGCAATAGTATAGCGGATCATCTCTTTTTGTTCAGCTACAGTGCCAAAAAAACAGGGGAAATCATTTTGTCTGATAATTTCCACAAAGACCTCATAACTTTTCTGAACCCAATCGGGGAGTCTGTGTTCAGCAAAAGCAGATTCAATTTGAGATTTTTTCCACAAAGGAGTTAATCCGTCTGGCGATAAATAGTCAATGATCATTATTCTTTTAATTTTGCGATGGCTAGCCTCAACTTACTCTAACTTTTTGGATATAATTTGACAATCTCATTGTAATAAAAATACAAAAATTTCCTGAGATCCTGATTTCGTCTTAGAATGTTGTGAAAATTTGTTAAGAATGCTTGATATATAGACTTGCTTGATTACCAGAATTTTCAGATGGGAAAGGTTGATTAACATCAGTAAAAAGGGAAAAATTTTAGAAGAGCCTGTTATGATTTTTTACCGCCATGAAAATTTTATTAGTGGAAGATGATGAGCAACTAGCAGGAGCGCTCGTGGAAGTCTTAATAGATAAACAGCACCATACTGTAGACCATGTCACAGATGGAGAAATGGGCTGGGAATTTATTGAAGCTACTTCCTATGATCTGATCATTCTGGATATGATGTTACCAAAGCTAAATGGTATTAATTTATGTCAGAGGTTGCGTTGCTCTAGAAACATGACTCCTGTTTTAATGTTGACAGCTAGGGATAGCAGTAATGATCGGGTCATGGCCTTAGATGTTGGTGCAGATGACTATGTCGTCAAACCCTTTGACTTGCCAGAATTATTCGCTAGGATTAGGGCTCTATTGCGGCGTGGCAAGAGTAACTTATTACCTTTGCTAGAATGGAACGGGATAGTTCTTGATCCGAGTAATTGCCAAGTGACTTATGAAGGACAAAAGCTACATTTAACGCCCAAGGAATATAGTTTACTAGACTTACTTTTGCGTCAAAAAGGAAACCTAGTCAGCCGTTCCACTATTATTGATCACCTATGGACTTTTGAGGATATTCCTTCAGAAGAAACCTTAAAAGTCCATCTAAAGGCACTACGGAGAAAGTTAAAAGAGGCTGGAGCGCCTGCAGACTTAGTGGAGACAGTTTATGGGATGGGGTATAGACTTAAAAAAACCTAACCGTTTACCAACGCAAAAAGTCCAATGGCAACTATTTTTATCTTATTTGACAGTGATGTTGACAATTTTGGGCATCTCTGCTGTGGGGGTCTATCAATATACAAGACTTAGTCTTTATGAACTATTTAACCAACACTTAGAAATATTAGCGCAAGCAGCTTCCCATAATCTTTTGGAGATCAAATCCCAATATATAAAACTTAAAAAAAAGGTAAATCCGAATACTTCTTCCTCAGATACACAATATTGTTTGGATCATGATGGAGACTTAGATATTCCTTGGGAGGAATTATCCAAAATAGATCAGGATATAGAATGGTTTGACGAGCATAAACAGTTATTGGGCAAGGCAGGTACTTTAGTCAATAAATTGTCTGTACAAAAAGGTTATCAAACTTCGGTAGATGGGAAAATTAGAGCATTAACATTACCTACTTATCATAATAATCATCTAGAAGGCTATGTCCGGGTAACTCAATTAACCCAAGATGTTGAAACCATTTTAAGTCAATTGCATTGGGGTTTGCTCTTTGGCGGCTTTACAGTACTAGGAATAACTGGTTTGAGTGGAATTTGGCTAACCAAACAATCCTTGAAACCTATTGAGCAAAGCTTTCAAAAACTCAAACAATTTACTGCTGATGCAGCACATGAATTACGAAGTCCACTAGCAGCAGTCAAAACATCTATTCAGGTAATGCAGTGTTATCCAGAGCGTCTTCATCCACAAGAACTCAGGAAAATTGAAGCTATAGCCTCTGCTACTGACAGGACAATCAAGTTAGTAGAAGATCTGTTATTATTGGCACGCATGGATGAAAATTACCTAACAGGAGCTGACCATTGGACAGTTTTCCCTCTAGAAGAAATATTAGATGATTTGGTGGAACTTTTGCAATCTTCAGCACAACAAAAGGATATTGTTCTTGAGTCTAACTTATTAAAAGATCTAACTGTAAAAGGAAATGCCGCCGAACTGTCTCGTTTATTTCGCAATTTGTTAGAGAATGCCTTACACTATACCCCTGTAGGCGGCAAAGTGATACTGACAATGAAGCGAAATGATGAAAATGTTCTGGTCTCTATAGAAGATACTGGCATTGGCATTCAACCAGAACATCTACAACTTATTTTTGATCGCTTGTGGAGAGCAGATCAAGCCCGCTCTAGAAGAGAAAATGGTCTAGGGATGGGATTGTCAATCGGTTTGGCAATCCTTCAGCGTCATCAGGGAAAAATTACCGTTAGTAGTAAAGTCGGAGTTGGTAGCCGTTTTACAGTCTGCCTACCCCTAAATTAAAAATTATTTTTATCTCTACCCCAAGATCTACCCTGATCTCTATTTACTGTATATATATGTAACTACAAGGTTATATATATAGAGTTTGTTGAAACAGCCTATTCAGTAGGTAAAAAAGTAAATTCACAAGGATGTAAAGAGTCATGCAAAACTACTACAACATTGCTCATGCTGAAAGCCCCAGTTTTTTGATGAATGTTCCCTTCTCTTTATCTACAGAAATGCCCAATAATATCTGGATGAGAGAATTAAGTTCAGAAGATTTAGTAGTTAATCGCCAAAAAGCACTTCAACAATTTAATACTTTGTATCAATTCATATCGCAAAGGGCAATAGTCTATTTATTACCTAGCTTTCCAGGACTGCAGGATCAGACTTATGTTGCCAATTTAGGTATTGTTTTACCACATGTACCTGAAAAGACGGTAGTGATCGCCAATTTTCGTTCTGAACCCCGCAGAAATGAAAGCCACATAGGACGTGAGTTTTTTAAACTAATGGGTTTTCCCATTGAAAACGCTCCCGAATATTTCGAGGGTGAGGCTGATTTAAAACACATACGAGATAACATTTACATTGGTGCCCATGGACTTCGTACATCCAAAAATGCGCTAGACTGGTTCAGCCAAACCTTCGATATGAAAGTCATTCCCTTTTTGATGAAGGATGAATACCTTTATCATCTAGATTGCTGCGTTTTACCAATTTCCTCTCAAAATGTAGCTATCTGTACAACATTAGCGGAAAAAGAGACCTTGAGAGAATTAGAAGAGTATGTATATATTCATGATATCAGCGTAGATGATGCCTATAGTGGTCTCAATAATAGTGTGGTTTTGGGTAAATACATCCTTTGTTCTTCCAATATTGAAGAGCTTTCTCAATCGCACGAAGACTATGAATATGAAAAGTCTAAAATTGAGTCTTTGAATGCACTCTGTTCATCCTTGGGAATGGAACCAGTTTATTTTAATCTTTCAGAATTTGCCAAATCAGGAGCGCTTCTTTCTTGTATGGTCATGCACCTTAACCGTAACAATTACATCTCAGATAAGCAAAATCAGAACATCCAAGAACTAGAAAATCTTTTATTGACTGTAGCTTAAAATAATGGAAATCGCAACCCAAAAAGATAGTTTAGCTCTGGTTCCACGTTTTCCGGATGTTCGTTCTCTAGTGGAGGCGTGGAAGCCAGATTATCCTGTCTATTGCCTGAGACCGAAAGTGATAGCTGAGAGTGCGAAAAATTTTATCTCCCTTTTTCCAGGTACTGTTATGTATGCGGTTAAATGTAACCCTCATCCAGTAGTGATGGATACCTTATATCAAGCGGGAATTAAACATTTTGATGTGGCTTCAATATCAGAAGTCAAACAAGTTGTCCAAGGTTATGCCGAAGCAAAAACATATTTTATGCACCCTGTGAAAAGTCGAGCAGCGATCAGAACTGCTTACTTTGAGGATGGGATACGCCACTTCGCCATAGATCATGAGAATGAATTAGAAAAAATCATTCAAGAAACAGGCGGACAAAACCTAACTATTCTTGTGCGGCTTAAAACACCTGCATCAGATACTTGTCTTTATGATTTAGCTAAGAAATTTGGTGCTGAACCACAACAGGCAGCTAATTTGATGCAAAAAGCACAAGAGTATGGCGCTAAAGTTGGTATAACCTTTCATGTGGGGTCTCAATGCCTTCTCCCTGAATCTTATCGCATTGCTTTAGAGCTAGTTGGTCAAGTTTTAGAAATTTCTGGAGTTGAACCAATTTGTCTAGATGTAGGGGGTGGGTTTCCTATCGCTTATCCAACTACATCCGTGCTGCCACTGGAAGAATATATTAACGAAATTAAAGGGGGTCTCGCTCAACTTAATTTAAGTCCTCAAGTAGAAATCTTAGCAGAACCTGGACGCGCACTGGTCGCTTCTGGTTGTTCTTTAATCACTCAGGTACAACTTCGCAAATCAGATGAAGTTTATCTTAATGATGGCATTTATGGTTCGCTTTCTGAGTTATTAGATTCAAAAATTCCACTTTTAAGAAAGCTGATTCGACTCGATGGTCATGTCTGTGATGAGTTACAAGAATTCTCTCTATATGGTCCAACTTGTGATTCTCTAGATACTCTCCCTTCTGGTTTTACTTTACCAAAAGATGTGCGAGAAGGAGATTGGGTAGAAATTGATCAAGTAGGTGCTTATTCCAACGCCTTAGCGACTAATTTTAACGGCTTTCGTCCCCAAAGTTTTGCCATTGTAGAAGATGAACCTTTACATACTCAGATTTTATTATGAATCTTATTCCAGAATGGGAAAATGATCGAGTAATTTTAGTTCTGCCAAATGTGTTTATGAATTACTACAACGATGATTTGGCTGAACTGGAATTATTTTATGCCGATTTTTTAGTTAATATAGCCAAGTATGATCAAGTTTCTTGTTTTGTTCCTAATCTAGCCTATGCTGAAAAAATGGCGCGTTTAACGGGACTTTCCTTAGCCATCTTTCCTTTAGCCAATTTTCCTGATATTTGGCTCAGGGACTTTGCACCAATACAGTTAGAAAATGGCTATGTTAAATTTATTTATAATCCTTCATATACTGTCCAAAAAGTCAATGATAAGTTATCTAAAATATTTCTGAATACTTTAAGTTTTCAACCCTTAAAAGAATTAGATATTTGTCTAGAAGGGGGAAACTTTATCCATAATGGAGAAGGCACAATAATTGTCACAGAAAAAATATATTCTCAAAATAAAAATAAAACTAAATTAGAAATAAACGAATTATTAAAAGAGCATTTATTGCTTAAAAAAATCGTTGTTGTTCCTGTAGAACCAGGTGATAAAACTGGTCATATTGATGGGATGATGAGATGGATTTCTCCAGAGCGTTTAGTAATTAATGATTATCAGATTTACGGAAATAATAAGTTTTTTAAAAACTTACAGGAATGCCTAGAAGAAAATTTGTCAAATGTTGATTTAATTTCAATTCCTTATGTTCCTTCTGGTGAGAAAACTTATGGCTGGGTAAATGCTTTAGGAAATTATGTCAATTTTTTAAGAACAAAAAATCAAGCTTATGTACCAACTTATAATCTAAATGAAGATGAAAAAATTCAAACTATTTACTCTCAGCTTTTTGGCGAAAAAGTTACATTTTTACCAGGGAATATTATTTCTAAATATGGAGGAGTGTTTAATTGTATGACTTGGACATATAGAGAATCGGCTCTCCAGATTGAGTAGTGATAATTTTTTCTTATAAATAAAAAATATCTTTAGTGACAAAAAAGCTGAAGTGCTTAGAGAATAATGCTTATAGTCCAACATAGCTTCATGATTAAACAAAGAAAAAGCTGTCAATTTTTGATAAAATAGTAAAATGAGCTTTTGTCAATCACTTTTAGTCCAAAAAATAATATTGTTTGGACTA
>Ga0209085_1000478_pt1 | contig 29546 bp, 29 predicted proteins | sample C_131016_EF_Meta_FD_187310 | JGI IMG/M metagenome (GOLD analysis project Ga0209085, IMG submission 187310) | Freshwater microbial communities from Lake Croche, Canada to study carbon cycling - C_131016_EF_MetaG (SPAdes) (version 2) | ecosystem: Environmental > Aquatic > Freshwater > Lake...
AAAAGCTGATTTTTAAACCCGGGGTAAACCGTGAAAATACCCGCTACTTGAATGAAAGTGGCTGGTACGAAAGCGACAAGATCCGGTTTCGCCAAGGAACCCCCGAGAAAATTGGTGGGTGGATTCAGTACTCTACGTCTACGTTCCTTGGGGTCTGCCGCAACCTGTGGAACTGGATCACAACGGCCAACATCAACTATGTTTCCTTGGGCACAAACCTTAAGTTTTACATTACGTACGGCAACACGTACTTTGACATCACCCCCGTTCGTTCGACCGTAACCCTTGGTGCAAACCCTTTTGCAACCAACACCGCCACCAACTCGGGCGGCAAAACCACGATTACGGTAACGCATACAGCACACGGCGCTATTGTCAATGACTTTGTACGTTTCTCTGGGGCCACTGCGGTTGCTAGCGTCACGGTCAGCGGGTCTTACCAAATTCTTACAGCACCAAACGCCAACACATACACCATCCAAGCTACCGGCACAGCAACAAGTTCTACGACCGGCGGGGGCAGCTCGGTGGTCGCAACCTACCAAATTAATACTGGCTCGGCCATTCAAGTCCCGTTTTATGGCTGGGGCGCTGGCCCTTGGGGGTCTGGCACTTGGGGTAACGGAGCTACCGTTAAAACCGACTTACGTCTGTGGGATGCGTATAACTTTGGCGAAAACCTGTTGTACGGGCCAAAAGGTGGCGGTCTTTATTATTGGCAGGTAAGTAACACCACAGCCAATCCGGGCGTTCTTTTGAGCAGTTTGGGCGGCACCGTCACCATTACTATTGCATCTCCGGCAGTTGTCACTTACACCGTAGCCCTCACCGAAGGCACTGCCATCCAGTTTGCTACTACTGGGGCGCTGCCCACCGGCATTACGCCGGGCGTAACGTATTACGTTAATAACCTAGACGGCTTGACTTCCCAGCTGCTGGACGTTAACGGCAACACGGTAAACACTTCCGGCTCGCAGTCTGGTGTGCAGTCCATATCTAATCTGGTGGACGTGCCGGTTATTCAAAACAACATCTTGGTTTCGGATGCGTCGCGGTTTGTGTTTGTCTTTGGCACCAATAACTACGGCAGCACCACAATAGATCCTATGCTGATCCGCTGGTCAGATCAGGAAAACCCCTACGCTTGGACTCCCGACGCCACCAATCAGGCAGGCAGTATCCGTCTTTCCCACGGTTCACAGATCGTTAGCGTCATCCAGACCCGCCAAGAGGTGTTTGTGATTACCGACCAAGCGGTATACGGCTTGCAGTATATCGGCACGCCTTACGTCTGGCAGACCCAAATCTTGGGTGACAACATCTCCATTATGGGCCCCAACGCTGTGGCGCTGGCCTCTGGCGTTATCTTCTGGATGGGCATCGACAAGTTCTACCGCTACGACGGCCGGGTGCAAACGCAGAACTGCGACCTGCGTAAATACATCTTTAACGACATCAATATGTACCAAAACCAGCAGGTGTTTGCCAGCACGGTTGAGGCGTTTAATGAGGTCTGGTGGTTCTACTGCTCAGCCAACAGCACGACGATTGACAAGTACGTGGTGTACAACTACCTCGAAAACACATGGTACTACGGCACGATGGCGCGCACGGCTTGGATTGATTCCGGTCTTCAGCCTAGCCCGTTGGCCACAACCTACAACGGCTACACCGTCCAGCACGAACAGGGTAACGACGATAACGAGACCGGAACCCCAGCGCCTATTGTGGCGTATGTATCCTCCTCGGAGTTTGACATCGGGGACGGCGACCATTATTCGTTTATCTGGCGTGTGCTGCCGGACTTGACATTTAGCGGAACCACCAGTGGGTACACCGGCCAGACCACGATGACGCTGTACCCCATGCAAAACTCAGGATCGGGCGCAAGCACCCCGGGCGTGATGGGCGTTACCCAAGGCACGGACTACAACATTACCGAAGAGTTCACGGGAATTGTATACACACGGGTTCGCGGACGACAATTGATCTTTAAGATTGGCAGTAGCAATCTTGGCACGGCTTGGCAGTTGGGTGCCCCGAGGATAGATATTCGCCCGGATGGACGCAGGTAGTATGTCATACATTGTTAGCACCAAAAACACACTTACCAAGTTTGCCGCGCCTAACTTGCCGTTGGCTACGCCGGAGTATGACCGGCAATATATAGACCAGCTCAATAACATTTTTCGGCTGTATTTCAATCAAATAACCAATTTGGCGCAGCAATTAACGACACAAGAAGTCATACCGCCATTAAAAAATTACACAGTGGCTGCACTACCTAGCGCAGCAACTTCCGGCGTAGGCGCTAGGGCTTTTGTGATTGATGCGCTGGCCCCTACTTTTGGCGCTACGGTCGTAACCGGCGGCGCTGTTGCTGTCCCCGTATATTCAGACGGAACTAACTGGAAAGTCGGTTGACATGATAATATCGGATAACCCCCCTTTTAAGAGGCAAATATGAGCCTGCAAGTACTCGCAAACCACATGGCCGCGCAGGGTCGCGGGCCTGACTCTACGCTCGTCCACATGTCACCCAAAGAGGTGCAGAGTCTTCAAAAGCTGGCTCAGGCACATGGCGGTACACTGACTATCAACCCCGAAACGGGACTACCCGAAGCTGGGTTTTTGGACAACCTGCTGCCCACATTGGCTGGCGCGGCTCTTGCTTTTGTGGCTCCCGAGGCTATGCTGGCTGTTGGCAGCACTTTTGGTGGCGGCGCAGCGCTGGGCGCTGGTTTGACTGTTGGCGGTATTGATGCGTTGGCTACGGGAAGTTTGTCGCATGGGCTGATGTCTGGCCTTGGTGCTTGGGGCGGCGCTGGTATTGAAGGCGGTTTGGCTAATGCCGGAACAAGCGCGATGGCGCAAGCTGCTGAAAATCAAACAGCACAAGAAACCGCCCGCCTTGCCGCCAAAGAGGCAATGAACCCCGCGAACATTTTGGCCAACCGAGGCGCTACGGACATTGCCTCACAAATGGCCGGGGCTCAAAACCCCATGACTGCCGGTTTGGAGCAAGCAGCATCAAACCCCTTGGGAGTGGCAAAGTCAATTGGCTGGAAGCCTATGGCCGCAGCAGCGCTGCCGGTACTGGCCAATATCAATACAACGACCCAACTGCCGACCAGCACCAATACGCCCCAGTACATCCGCCCGTTTGCGTATGACCCACGCACCCAAGGCTTGCAGTCGTTGGGAATTAGAGACGCTTCTACAGTGCACTTGGCTGGCGGCGGTTCTACCAAGACTCCGGTCTGGGGGCCAGATGGAAAAAAGTATCCTGACGCGTCTGCTGCATTAGACGCAGGAGTAACAAACTACACGACAACAGATCCCGGTACGGCTGCTACCCCCGTAGCTCCAGCTGCAACTTCTATAACTGGCCAAAAATCTTTGTCCGGCGCGGATATGGGGTACGGAACCGATCTCAGCCCGCAACTAGCCGAGCGCCCAGTTCTTGGAATTAACCGCCCACCGATAGGCAACTTCCCAACACAAGGTGTTGGTGATAACACCAAGCAGCCGTTCTCGCTTAACACGCTGCGTTATTTCCAAAATAACCCTGACGCACATGCTGCGTACATGGCAAACTCGCGCGGTCTAAGCCCTAATCAGTACGCGGCTTTTCACTACAACACGATTGGCGCTGCTCAAGGCCGCGCTTCTCCAGCAGCGTTGGGCCCCGGATATAGTATGACCGGCGATTCTGCCGAGGCGTATAACTACTTAATGGGTTACGGCCCCTCTGGCGGCCAAGTACCTACCCCCGTGCCCCGACCGCCCGTAGCCCCGACACCGGTTACCCCCACGCCTACAGGCCCAGTAACCCCAACACCCACAGGCCCAGTAACCCCCGTATATGTACCCACGCCTGTAAGCCCGACTCCGGTAAGCCCGACTCCGGTAAGCCCAACTCCGGTAAGCCCGACGCCAGTAGCTCCTACGCCTGTGGCTCCTACGCCTGTCTCGCCGACTCCGGTAAGCCCAACGCCTGTCTCGCCAACGCCTGTCTCGCCAACGCCTGTCTCGCCAACGCCTGTAAGCCCAACGCCTGTAAGCCCAACGCCTGTAAGCCCAACGCCAGTAAGCCCAACGCCTGTAAGCCCAACGCCTGTAAGCCCAACGCCTGTAAGCCCAACGCCTGTAAGCCCAACGCCTGTCTCGCCAACGCCTGTCAGCCCAACACCAGTAAGCCCAACACCAGTAAGCCCAACACCAGTAAGCCCAACGCCCGTGGCTCCGACCCCAACGCCGGGGCCGGATTTACCTGTGCCTGTATATGTGCCGAGCCCACCAGTACCATCGCCTGTAAGCCCAACACCAGTACCCGATATTCCGGTGCCCGGAATCCCCACGCCGACCAACATCGACGATATAACCAAGTACTTGACTGAGGGCAACACGGTAACAACAACCCCAACGCCTACGCCAAATACCACGGTTACGACCAATCCAGCGGTAACGTATACCGATGCGCAGATCCAAAATGCTATTGACGCATCAAGAGCGCAGGGGTTTACTGATGACCAAATTCGACAAGGTGCGGCGCGATACGGCGTTAATGACCTGACTAAGTACTTGACAGAAGTACCGGTAACACCTGTATCCCCAACTCCGGTAAGCCCGACTCCGGTATCCCCGACTCCAGTAAGCCCAACCCCCGTTGCGCCCACACCGGTAACAGAAAGCAATACGGTACTATCCCAAACTGATTTGGATGCCATAGCTGCGCACGATGCGTTTGTTCAAGGCAATGCAAATACTGGAAGCGGTAGTAACTTAAACAATATCTTAAATAACCTCCCCGTAGTCCCGGTTCCGCAGTCGTACACAGTGCAAGTCGGCCCATTAACTGGCACAGTGCCAGCAGGCTACAACGCCAACAGCATATATGATCCCAACAACCCTTATGCCGCTGAAAATGCAAATACACAGGCGTTGTTAAAAGCAGGGGTTCCGGGATTAGCGGAATCACTAGGGGCTCGTAACGTCACAACACAACTGACCCCTGACCAAATAGCGGACATTGCAAACGCTAGACAACAAGCAGCCATAACGAATACGCAAAACGCAGCAGTTAGTGCGCAGTCTCCAACGGGGCTGTCAGGCCTAGCCACAATGCCTGTCGGCGGAACACTAACAGACCAACCTGCGTTTGACCAACCAGACTTTGCGGGTGGTATTGCGGGTGGCACTGGAAACAAAGCCAATGAAATACAAGAAATCCCAGAAGCCAAAGGCGGTTTGCTCTCGTTGGCTATGGGCGGCATGGCCCAAGGCGGAATGTATAACCTAGGTTCATACTCTGATGGTGGCCGGTTATTGCGTGGCCCCGGCGATGGCGTATCTGATAGCATCCCTGCTACCATTGGGCAACACCAGCCAGCACGCTTGGCTGACGGAGAGTTCGTGATCCCCGCCCGTATAGTGTCTGAATTGGGCAACGGCTCAACCGAAGCTGGGGCACGTAAACTGTACGCCATGATGGATCGTGTTCAACAGGCCCGTGGCAAAACCACAGGCAAAAATAGCGTAGCCGTGAACAGCCGCGCAGATAAACACCTGCCGATATGAAACTAGAGGTCGTCGATTTGGCTTGGGTACACCGTGTCTGGGACGCGGCAGAGCCCCACGTTGCTTCGGCGCTGGAGTATTCCAAGGGCGATTACACTGTTGATCAAGTTAAAGCCTATGTAGCCCAAGGGCAGTGGGCGTTGCTAGTTGTGACAGAAGATGAGAAAATTCACGGCGCGGTTACCGTGGAGTTTTTTAATAGGGCAAACGACCGTGTAGCTTTTATTACGGCAATTGGGGGCAAACTGATTTCAAACCCCGACACCTTTGCCCAGTTAAAGGCATACGCAGTAAGTATGGGCGCTACCGTTATGGAAGGCGCGACTCGTGAGTCAGTTACGCGTTTGTGGAAACGCTACGGGTTTGAACCCAAATACCAAATTATTGAGGTGAAATTATGAGCGGTGGCGGCAGCAGCGGCGGTGGCGGAGCAACAATCCCCACATCAACATCCAGCAGTCAAACTACGATCCCCGACTATGCCGCGCCGTATGTGCAGCAAATGTTGGGCGCTGGAGCTAGCACGGTATTCCAATACGGAAAAGATGCCAGCGGTAATGCTACGGACGCCACGGGAATGCCAAACATTACCGGGTTCCAAGGCTACCAACAATACCCCGGCCAGCAAGTTGCCCAATTTACTCCATTGCAGCAGCAAGCGTTCCAAGGCGCTGAGCAAATGCAAGCTGCCCCTCAGTTAGGCAACGCTACTGGGGCCGCAAACCAAGCCACATACAACGCACTGACCGCACAGTACAACTACGACCCCTATCGTACACAAAGCGCTATTGGCCCAGTCGGTAGGCAGCGTGGGTTTTTTGATGGTATGGGCGGTGGCCAAGGAATGATGGGCGGCTTGGGTGGTTTGCCCGGAGCGCAGGCAATACGTCCTGACCTCATGCCGCAAAATAATGTGTCGGCATACATGAGTCCTTACATGCAAAGTGTAGTGGACGTTCAGTCACAGGCTGCGCGGCGTAATGCAGGTATGGCCGGTGCCCAACAGCAGGCGCAGGCTACCCAAGCCGGAGCTTTTGGTGGAGGCCGGGACGCAGTGATGCGCGCCCAAGGCAATGCTGGCTTGCAACAAAATCTAGCAGGCATCCAAGCCACAGGATCGCAGGCAGCGTACAACCAAGCGTTGCAACAGTTCAACACCGAGCAGCAAGCACGTCAGGCGGCAGCTCAACTCAATGCACAACAGCAACAGTTTGGCGCGGGTCTTGGATTGCAAGGTGCCCAAACGGCACTAACTGGCGCTAACACGCTGGGTAGCTTGGGGCAAAATCAGTACGCCCAAAACATGGGTATTAACCAATTGCAGAATGCGCTGGGCACCCAGCAGCAACAAAATGTTCAGAATGTACTGAACTCGCAAATAACTGATTTCCGTAACGCGGCCAACTACCCGCAACAGCAGCTTGGGTTTATGTCCAGCCTGCTTCGCGGTTTGCCTATCGCTCAGGAATCAAAACAAACGTACAACGCTCCCCCCAGCGCTTTGTCGCAGCTTGGTGGTTTGGGTATGACTGCCGCGTCTATGGGCTACAAACCGTTTGCCAAGGGCGGGCACGTCAAAGAAAGCGACGGTCTGGCCGGGCTAGCCATCGCACGTATGGGGAAATAATATGCCGATCCCAAATGTAAACCAAATCACGACAACGCTGCGCGGCATGCCTGACCAGCAGTTGCAGCAGTATGCTGCAATACACAAAAACGACCCGTACATTCTGTCGTTGGCAATCCAAGAGAGCAACGGCCGCCAGCAACTGCGCACAGCAGCAATGGCAAAAATGGCAGGGCAGCAGCCCCCAACTGTGGCTGAGCAAGATATTGCCAAAATGGCGCAGCCGGTTATGCCCCCGCAGATGCCGCAAGGCATGCCCCAACAGATGCCGCAAGGCGGAGCAGCGCCCGGCCCGCAGGCTGCCCCAATTCCCCAAGCGCCTCAAGACCAAGGACTGCCCTCGCTCCCCGCACAGAATCTGCAAAGTATGGCCGAAGGCGGTATTGCTGGCTATGCTGGAGGTGGCGCTGGGCGTGGCGAGGGCGATGCTATTGACGCGTACCGCCAGTATGCGATTGCCAAAGCGCGCCAGATGGGCCTGAGCCCCTACTTGGCCGACAGCATTTTCCGTATCGAGTCTGGCTACAACCCCAACGCTAGATCCAAGACCGGCCCCGTGGGCATCGGCCAACTGACAAAAGCGACAGGACAAGCCTACGGCGTTGACCCCGACGAGCGTACCGACCCATACAAAAACATTGACGCTTCAATTGCGTACATGTCCGACTTGCAGAAAAAATACGGCGGCGATAGCGCCAAGATGGCGGTGGCTTACAACCAAGGCGAGGGTGTCCTCAACAAACACTTGCGCGATAACAACGGGCAGATTAACCCCAGCACACTACCAAACGAAGCCCAAGGTTATTTGAAAAAGTTCAGCAAGCTGTTGACCGCCGTCATGCCCGGCTCAAACGCCCAAGCAGCCGAACTCCCCTCCGCTGCGCCTGCGCAACCTGCGGCAGCCCCCGCTGAAACTCCCCCAACAAGCGCGGTGGGTAAAGCATTTGGTAATGCGGCCAGCACAGTCGGCACCGCCTTCAGCAACGCGGGTAAAGGTATCGCTGATCTTCTAAATCCAACAACGGCAGGTTATGCCGGTGAAGCGGGGATTTCTCCTGAGTTGGCCCAAGCAGTTACGCAGCAGCGTGCTGATGCCAGCCAAGCCGCACAAGTTGGCGGCTACGATACTAGCGCTGGCGCGGATTGGGAAAACATAAACCCCTCCGCAGGATTCGCCTCATACAAACCAAAACCCGCAGAGGACGCGTTGGGGGCATTTGATACCAGCGCCAGTGCAGACTATGAGAATGAAAACCCAGAAGCAGGCTCCGCGTCTGGCATTGCCGCTTTAACTGCCCCGGAAACCAAGAAAGAAGAAGGCGGTTTCCACATGAGCAACGAGGATATGTTTAATATGGGCATGGCGTTGCTGGCCGGTAAGTCGCAATATGCGCTGCAAAACTTGGGCGAAGCCGGTATCTCAATGGCTCAACTGCGCAACCAACGCCAGAAACAAGCGGCAGAAATTTCCCACCTTAATGCTACGGCACGCCAAGCAAACGCGATGGCCGACATTGCGCCTGAACGCGCGGCGTTGTTTGATGCCCGCGCCGCTGAACTTGCAAACCGCGTACCTGCGGCGCAAAAACAACAGTTCAATGTGCTGCAAGCACAGGCCAAAGGCGAGCAAGCTGCCGCCGCGTTGTTGGCAAAAACAAACCCGCTTGACCCACAAGTTGCTATTCATCAAGCCAACGCAGCGCGATTGCTGCAACAGATGACAAGCATGGCTGGCACAAGTACAATGGCGGCTGCTGCACCCACCGGAACTGTTCCGCTACCTGCGGGGGTAACCGTAAATAAAATTGGGTCGTAACCAACTACTGCGAGGTGGGTAATGCCCCAATACGAAATAAATGTCCCCGGATCAGGAACTTATCGTGTTGACTCGCCCGTAGAACTTACAGACGAACAGGCCTACGCGGCTGTTCAAAGTCAAATAGCTAGCGCCGGAGCGCAGCCCAAACCCACTACCGGCATTTTGTCCGCGTTGGGTTCTGGGTTCAGGGGCGGTATTGGGCAGTTTGCCGAGGACACTGGGACAGAGTTGGGCCTAGAGGGGTTGACCAAGTTTGGCCAGCGCCAGCAGCAAAAGGCTCAGCAAGGCTACCGCCCAACAACCGAAGCAGACATTGAAGCCGCAAGCCAGCGCGGTCTTTTCCCAGAACTTGGTGCGTACGCATCCAAAGCAATCGAGCCGCTTGCACAAGACATTGGTGCTATGGGCGGGCGGTTTGTTACGCCAATGGCCGCTGCTGCGGCTGTTCCTTTTATTGCCCCCGAAGCTGGGGCCGTAGCCGCTGGCGCGGCTTTTGTTGGTGCAGATGTTTCCGCAGATATAGGCGAGCTGGCCAAACGCCGCAAAGCCGCAGGACAACCCCCAGACCACATGGCTGATATCGCCGGTGGTATCACCAATGCAGTCATCAACGCATTCTCGGGTGTGGCTATGGCCGGGCCAATTAAAGGCTTGCTGGGTAAAACAGCCGCCGAGCAGGCCGCAGCCCTTGCGCCAAAAGTAGCCGCCGGAGAACTGACTGCCGAAGCCGCCGCTAAACAAGTGTCGGGTACGCTGACAAATATCGCCCACAGCACGGCAGAAAATGCACTCATCGGCACAGGCATGATGGTGGGCAACGAGGCTGTGTCTCGGGCAGCGCTGGGGCAGGACTTGACCTCCCCCGAGGCCATGCAGCAATACCTCGAGTCCACAAAAGGGGCATTGGGCTTGGCCCCCATATTCGGGCTGGCGCACGGCATTGGTGCACGACGCGGCGCAGTAGGCGAGTTAAACACCGCCGAAGGAATCCGCAACGCTGACGTGCGAGCCCAAGCAGAAGCCGATCAAGCCAAGACCGAAGCGCAGGCTGCGGCAGCAGAACAGCAACGCACACAAAGCCCCGAGTACGCCCAGCAGGCGCAGGCTACTTATCAGGCTGAACAGCAGAAATACGACGATCTTAAGTCGCAGCTCATACCCAAACCGCAGACCGAAATTGACAAGCAGCGCAACGCTGCCGTGGTGGCCCAGCTCAAAGAGCAATACAAGACACTCAAAACCGCAGCCGCTGAAGCGCTGCGCAGCGAGCAGTTCCTGCCCAAAACCCCCGAGGCCCCGGCAGCAGAAGCACCAGCCGCGCCAACCGTACCGGAAGCGCCCAAACCCGACTTGTACAAGTCGATGGAGCAGCATGACCTGCTCACCAAGCAGCTCGATACGCTTAAAGCCCAAGCGGCTGACGCAGCGCAGAAGCAGGATACTGGCGCGGTGCGCGACCTTAGCGCGCAGATCAAAGACCTTCAAGGGAGGATGGAACAGTCATCCCAGCAAATTGAAAGTCTTGGCGGCACGACCCAAACCCCCGAGGGGCTGGAGACCCAGCACCAAGCCAACCTGTCGGCGCTCGACAGCAAGATCGACTCTACCAAGAAGAAGATGCTTGACGCCACACAAGGCGAAGACTTTGACGCAGCCAGCCAGCACGCTACTACACTGGACGAACTTCAAGCCCAACGGTCGCAGCAGATACAGGACTACACACAACGCGTAAATGCGCTCCGAGGCAAAGTTACGTCCAAGGGCGAAACCATCGGTATGTTTACCGAGAAAGAAGCGCCTGCACCAAAAGAGGCCGAAGTCGCCAAAGAAGAAACGCCAGCCGAAGTGCCAGCACCAGCCAAAGAAGAAAAAGGCCCGGTGCAGCAAGAACTGTTTGGCGAGTACAACATCCTGAACACTGCGCTGCAAAACAAAGACGAGCCCACCATCAAGCGGATGACGCAAGCCTACGAGCAGAAGAAACTGCAAGAGCGCAACAAAACGCGTGACCAAGAGAAAGCTGACAATGACAAGCTCATTAAATCTTTGGACGATCGGCTTAATCTTGAGGGCACCAAAGTTAAGCGCACCGAAATGGCGGGGGATGATTACAACCGCCTGCTTGAAAAAATTCAAACCGAAAGAGACAAGATTGAGAAACCGCAAGGTAATGCCCGCATTTCGGTACTTGACCGGCTTTACGAACTGGCTGACGAACACGGCAAGCTGCAAGAAAAAATTGACAGCCCCACTACCAGCGCCAAAGATAAGGCCTACGCGCAGCGCCGCATGGGCACACTGGCCAAAGAATACGCTCGTCTTGTCGAGACTCGGGTTGAGCCTGCCAAACAAAAGGTAATTGACCTGCACAAGCGGTTTCGCACGATTGAGCCTGCTAAGTCCGCCGAAACCTTGCGGGCCGAAAAGAAAGCCGAAAGCGATCGACTGGCCCGTGAGGCCGGAGAAAAAGGCCCGTCCCCCGAAGCCAAGCGCGCAGCGCGGATTAACGCCGGTGATATCCGGTACGAGGTGGAGAAGTCCAAAGACTTCCGTGACTTATCGGTGCTGCTCGGCCAAGAACACCCTGACTTTAAACCCCAGCTTGCAGAAGTACAGAAACGCCTCAAGGCGTTGCGGGACAAGTACGGCCCAGACGATAAGGCCGTTGCAGAGTACAAACAGGAAGCCACCAAGCAACTAGGTGAAACGGCAAAGAAACTGGGCCGCTCTACCCCCGAGTACAAAGAGACGCTAAAGCAACGGCTTGAAGATATGCGTGAGTCCCTTGCCAGCGCTGGCAAGCAGGAGGTTAAGAGCAAGCGCACAACGCAAGAAACGCGCACTGTACGGCGCGCTCCACGGGAACTTGGCAAACAACTCTACCGTGACTTTGAAGAAGGTATCGCATCCGAGAAGAACGGCCCGGCTGTTTACCAAACGCGGGAGAGCAGTGGCCCTGCCATGCGCGAAGAAGAGGTCAAGCGGTTTATCACCCGCATAGTGCAGGACTGGAAGAAAGTCCCCAATATCGTCTTTGCCCGCAACTTTGACGCGTTGCCAGAGAATATTAAGGCGCAAGCCCGCGCTGACAATATGGAAGGCAAAATCCCCGGCGTTTACGATCCGGCTACTAAGACGGCTTACATTGTTGGCGACAAGATGCACACCGCCGAGGACGTTATTGCCACGGTGGCCCATGAGGTTACCGGCCACTTTGGCCTGCGCGAAGTACTTGGCGAAGAGTACAACAGCAAAATGAACGAGCTGTATGACGGCAACAACGAGGTGCGTAAACGCGCCGACGAGAAACTCAAGGCGAGCGATGCGGGCGAAGGCCCCAAGCTGAACAAGGAAGTTGCTGTCGAAGAAGTGCTGGCAGAGATGGCCGAGAACCCCAAGCCGTCCCCCGAAGAGCGCGGCGCTGTGCGCAAGATCATCGACGATATCAAGGAATGGTTCAAGAAGACATTCAAAGGCCAAACTTTAAGCGACGAGGCCGTGCGCCAGATCGTTGCTGACGCCCGCCAGTATGTTATCGAGGGAACCGAGCGCGGCAAGGGCGAAGCCCCCGCTGGCAAAGCTGCATACCGCACCGCTAAGTATGACCCTAAGCTGAAAGAAGCAGGCGACTTGGCAGAGAAAGTTATTGCTACCGACCGCCCACTGCACGAGAGCATGACCGCCAGCGCTCTGGGCCGCAAAGCATTGGAACTTGAAGTCAAGCTGGTCGACCAGTTTGCGCCTATAGCACGGCTTGCCAAGAAAATGGATCAGCTTGCTGGTACACAAATGATGTACTACCTGCGTATGGCGCAACAACGCACGAACCTTTTGGGCCAAGTTGTTGGCCGGGGCGTTCCTGAGTTGCGCAAAATTACCCGCCCGGACGGCCGCACCGAGTACCTGTACGAAACCAAAGACAAGAACAACTCGCTGGTCAATGTGGCCAAGACGCTGGAGCCTGCCAACAAACTGACAGGTAGCCCAGAAGCTACAAACAACTTGTTCTCCCTGTACGAAGTTGCGCAGCGCGCCAAGGACGTCGGTCTCGAAAAGCTAGACTACAGCGGCAAAATAACACAGGCCCAACTTGATTCGGCCATGCGCCAGATTGCATCTGTGCCGGGGTTGGAGAACATCTTTAAAAATGCCAAGGAAGAATACCGCCGCTTTAACCAAGACATGATTAAGTTTGGCGTAAGCACCGGGCAGTTCTCCAAAGAGCTTGGCGCAAAGATGATGGCCAACAAGGACTACGTTCCTTACTACCGCGAGAACTCTGACGGCAGCGTGTCGCTGATGATGGGCAATGAGTCCATAACCAAAGTGGGCAACGTCAAAGACAAACCGTATCTGCATGAGCTTGTTGGGGATGATTCCCGAGTTGTGGATTTTGCTACCAGCTCAGTGCGTAACGCCAATATGATTCTTGAGATGGGCTTGAACAACCAAGCGATTAAGAACACGGCATTTGAATTGCAAAAAATTGGGCTGGCCGATGTGCGCAAAGGCAAGACTACCGCTCGGGGCAACGTCCTTAACTTCAAGGTAGACGGCGAAGACCACTACGCCATAGTCAAAGACACCGACGAAGTTCCTGCGGAGCTTTTGGTCAAAGGCATGGAAGGCATGCCTATCCAGCCCAGCGCTTTGATGCGCCTTGTGGGCGCTCCCAGCCGGTTAATCCGTACCATGTTTGTTGCCAACCCCGTATCTGCCGGGCGCATCTTGTTTAAGGACACGATCTCATCGGCAATGGTTGCTGGCTCGGATTTCAAAGGCATGGCGGATGCAATTAAAAACGTCAAGTCTGATTTGATGGAGCGCCGTGGTTTGTCCGGCGGCGAGGTCTACACCGGCCTGCCCGATGACCTGACCAATATCCTAAAGAAAGTTCAAGCTGGCGGCCCAAACTGGGAAAAGTTGCTGGCCAAGGGCTACGAGCTGCACGGCAAAGCCGACGCTATGACTCGTCAGATTCGTTACGAAAGCTACCTCAAGCAGGGGCTATCCGAAATGGAAGCCAGCTACATGGCGCTGGAGTCCATGAACTTTACGCGGCGCGGAATATCGCCTAGCCTGCACGTACTGAACGCCATCAATCCGTTCATGAACTCCCAAATCCAAGGCATCAATACTTTGGTCAAGGCGCTGCGCGGCAACATGCCGATGGAAGAGAAGTTGCAGATCAAACAGAAAATCATTCAGCGCGGGATGATGCTGGCTGGGGCTTCTATGGTGTACGCCGCCATGATGCAGGACGACGAGACGTACAAGAACGCGCTGCCAGAGCAAAAGTACAACAACTTCTTTGTGCCGTTCCCCGGCGTGGACGAGATGGTGCGGGTACCGATTCCGTTTGAAGCGGGCATCGTATTCAAGTCTTTGCCAGAAGCGGTGATGAACTACATCTACGGCCACGACAAGGAAGCTGCCACGGCAATACGCATGATGGCGCAGAAACTTCTTCCCGGCGGTGACACAGATTACGTGCCGCAGATCCTCAAGCCTGCCATCGAGGTGGGGTTGGGCAAGTCGTTCTACACAGGCCGTGACATTGAGAGCAAACATGAGCAATCCTTGACGCCCGGTATGCGGGTGCGGGACAGCACGTCTGGCTTTGCTGCTGAGCTGGGCTCCGCGCTCAATATATCCCCAGTCAAAATTGACCACCTGATAAGCGGATACACCGGGTCGATGGGGCTGGCAGTTGCGCAGATGGCAAGCTCGCTGGTATTTGGGCCGCAGAACCCCAATGAGCCGGAGAAGAACTTGTCGCGGGAACCTATTGTAGGCACGCTGTTCCAACCCAAAGACGCTGGCAACATTGTCGAGGAAGCCTACCAGACCATGACCGAGGCTGAGCAAGTCCGGGCTACGGTTGCCGACCTGCTCAAGAAAAACAAACCCGACGAAGCCAAAGCATTTTTGGATAAGAACGCCGAGGCTTTTGCTCGCGGCGCTTCAGCAGGCAGTTTCAACACCGTGATGCGTAACTACCAAACTCAGATGCAGGCGGTCACCGTTGATCCCAACCTGACACCAGAGCAAAAACGTACACGGCTGGAAGAACTGCGGGCCAAGCGTACGGAGTACGCCGAGAAAATGCAGCAAATGATGCAGCGCTAGGGCTTCATGGGCAGGCGGTAGAACCACACACCGGCCTGCCCTTCATAAATACCCGGCTGCGCCCGGGCATCAAATAGCCTCAAGAGCGTAGCTTTTTTGAGCCCCTCCGTCCTGACGGACTCGGGGTCTAGGCAGGGGACAAAGAACCCCTGCCCACGCTCAACCTTTGCCCACGGATAGGTGATCTTCAAGCGATTCATCGACCGGCCTTGTGATCTTGATAACGCTGGTGCGCATCGGGGGAGCGCCGGTCTTGGCGGTCAAGTCCTTACGTGGCAGATACTGGATTGCAAACAGCTTCTCAAGCTGCTCCTTGAACTCAGCATAGCCAAAGTTCATGGTGGAGCAGAACGTCTTGAGCACGCGCTCCTCGATGTAGAATTCAGAGAATCCGACTGTAACGCCGTTCTCAATACGCCCATGCACCTCACTGCGGGTAGTGTTCTTGCCCAACGCTGCGCCGTTGCCCATCTCGGCCAGTACGCCGCCAGACGTACCAAAGTTGACCACCACGAAGCGGCCTATGTTCTCGCGGATGAATTCGTTAAGGACGTCCTCAGCGGTGCGCTTGTTGGATTTAATGACCACGCGCTGGTACTCAATGCGCTTGCCGTAGGCTTGAATAATTTTCTCCAGCGGGAAGTTAACAATCCCTGCGTGGGCGTCGCTCATCAAAATACCGGCGGCAATGTTGGCCCCAACACTAGCCATCCAAAAGCGCTCGTCATTGGTGGCGTTGTACTCGTCGTACATCTTCTCAACAATCTGCGGCACAAAGGTCTTGAGCATGTCCACGTTCTTGGCGTAGAAGTCAGCCAGTATATGACCTGCCACACCGTAGTTGTCTTGCAGTGACTTAATTACCGCCACCTCAGCATGTGTCCACACCTCTTTGTCGTTCATGCGGAACTCCAGCAGGCGGCGCATCTCGCCTTCCGAGCCAACCTTACGCAGGCCTGTCAGGCTGTCGACCACGTAGGTATTGGAAGACATGATGGCGTTAGCCATCCACGTCGAGTTGTTGATGCGTTCCTTGTTGGCCCCGGACTCCATACGCTCCTTGCCACGGCCCTCGGTCATGTCCAGCAGGAACTCCGAAAACCAATTGGGCGTCTCGCGGTTCTTGCTGGTAATCTCGTCGGTCACCAAGGGCAGGCTGTTAAGCAAGCCAAGGCGCTGTTGCATCGCCACCATTGAGGTGCTCTTACCTGTGCGGTAGTGGGTGGGATGACCCCAAATCGAGGCCGCGCCCTCAAGCGCTAGCGACTTGCCAGTACCCGAGTCCCGCGCTGCGCAGTGGTACGTCATGCCGTAGATGCCAGTAAAGCGCATCAGCGGGGAGCCAGCGCCGGCTAGGACAACTGCTAAGTGGTCGTACATCTCGTGGCGGATAAGCAGGTTGATCCAGCTGCGCCACGCTTCGATACTGCCTGTGGGCTGCGTATTGTTGACGATGTTTTCCAGCCCGGCCATAGGTACGGCCACCGGCTTGCCTTTGGAATAGATTTGCCCCGCGTAGACGAAGGTGTCATCCTTCTGCCAGCCGTAGCTTTCGGGTACTCGTACAGGTGCTTTTTCCATGCTCATTTTTTCTACACTCGCTCGTATATATTGAAATAAATTGTTGTCGTTCAGGGAGCCAAAAGAAGCTATGACGTTTTGATTGGCAAGGCTTTTTAATGTCTCGTCTTTACTGACAACGGCTTTTTGCGCCAGCGTTACCGTCTGGCTACCATCGGGGCGCAACGCTACCATGTGCACCACGTGTTCTTTGTTGGCCACCAGTATGTCTACCGGAAACAAATCGTAGGGCACAACCATGATCTTGCGCTGCACCTTATTACCGTCGGCATCCTCGTCGTCTTTCAAAACAAAGATGCCGCCGTTTGCTCCATAGGCATAACCCTTGGGCGGCTCGGGACGCAGCACGCTGCGCACCTCCTCAGATATTGTCGGCTCAGAGACCGCAATTTCCTTAGCTTCAATACTTATTGCCGTATCTCGGCCCAGCGCCAATGGGTTGGTGATCTTGCCCCAATGTACACACGTTGTACACACGCCCGGATTCTCCGAGTCAAACTTGGTGCAGGGGTATGGCCCCTTGATCTCGGCCAACTTGGTGCGCATCCGATCTTCGTCGTAGGGGTGCAGGCTGCTAAGCCAAATCGCCGCCTTCTCGCCGTCCTGACACTTCTGCGCAATACTAAGCATCCCGCGCCACAGCGGCTCCATGCCATCGTCCGATGCGTTCTCCGCGTAGAAGCGAAGCTGATCGCAACCCCGACCCTGCTTGGTCGCTTTGAAGATGTTGCCAAACTTGGTTATGCTGTTGGCGTACAACTGCACGTGCGACGTCGGCTCCTTGGTTGGGCGTTTGCCCGGCAGTACCAAATCCCCGCCCGGCGTTATTGGCTTGATGGCATACGCCGTCCCGACCAGCTCGCGCTCCAGCAAAGCGCGGATGTCCTGCAAATCAAACAGGTCGCCCTCGTTCATGAAGCGCACGTTGGTCTCCCCGCGTACTTGCTTCTTGCCCTTGAATCCTCGGTTGGTCGTTGCCGGTACGCGTAGCACCCGCGCCGCATCTCCAGTCACAGTCGGGTCGATGCCCAGCTTCTTCTGAACACACAGGCGCTTGAACGCCTCGGCCACCGGCTTCCACTCGTCAATGCTCACGGCCTCCGTCAGCGGCCAGTATGCGTGCACTCCACCGCCCGAAGCGACCAACCACGGGTTCCCCAGTGCAGCCAGCCCCACCTCCTCGGTGAAGTTCATGATGGCCTGCGCCGCTAGGCGGGCAGATGCGTACGCCTTGGGTTTGATTGTGCCGTTTTTCTCCGGCACGTCCTTGGGGTGATTGCAGTCAACGTCGATTGCAATGCACTTTGACATCTTGGCATTGGCGGCCACCCGCCTGTCCTCGTCCCCAAAGGTTGTCAGCGCAAAGTAGATATCGTACTTTGCTTGGTTCCAGCGATTGATTGGCCCACTTAGTTGATCTAGCTCCTCTACATAAACGTGTTCTTTTTTATCAGTCAGTTCCACCGCACAATAGCGCCCGTTACCCGGGGGCGGTAGAACCGCCGCCATAAAATCTAGCGGTTCCATAGGAATCCTCGGGGTGGGTTTAAGACAGGTCTAGTTCTAGTTGGTCAGGGTTCTTGGGCTTTTCGTCTGTCCAGTTTTTCTCGGTACGGCGCAGCAGTTCAGTAACCCACTCCGCTGGAATCTTCTCTTGTCCGATGATGTAAGTCAGGCGCTCCAGCTCGGAGTTTGTCAGGGATTGAGGTTGTAGACCGTGCATATTCTTCTCCATGCCTCGTCGGCAGTTTTTGATGTTGACATAATGCTGGTGAGCAGTTCGACGCGCTGTTGATAGGCGACAAATACTTCCTTGCCAGCAAACCAGTTATAGACCGTCTGACGCGTCACGCCCAAGGCGTACGCAATCTTGGTCACAGGAAACTCAAGATGCACAGCCCAGCGACCCAGCGTATTGCCAGAGGTGCGCGGGGCGTGCGTTATCAAGTCGATAGTTCGTTGTGAATAGGCCATAGTATTAGGGCGGGGGTACTCGCTGCGTCTGGCGGCAATAACTTTGCTCGGTTAGGGGTAGGTCTGTTCAACTCCACCCCCAGCATCCGCTTTCCCCCCTAAAAATTACTCGTCGTCCCAGTCAGACACAATGTCAGCCAGCTTGCTCTTTGCCGCAGGAACTGCGGTGGGCTTGGCGGCTGGTTTGCGTACCTCTGGCTCGGGGGCAATGTCTTCTCCCTCGGGAACTGCCTCGGCTTTTACTTTAGCTTTGGGGGCTTCTACCGCAGGTGCTTTGCCGGTAAGTTTCAAAGGAGCCGTCGCTGGAGCAGAGGCAGCGGCAGTAGCGCCGTAGCCAGTGACAGCCTTCTTGGCGTCTTCTGTTTCTTTTTGGCCCAACACCACGTCATACTCCTCGTCGTTCAGCCAGCGCGTTGCGGAGAACAGCAGCTTGGGGCCTTCAGACGAAGTATCAAACTTCATGCGGGTGACGATCTGCTCGGGGTTGACCGGCGGGTTTTGCATAGCCAAGTACTTGGCAAATGCTTGCAGCGGGCGCTTGTCGCCGTTTTCTTTACCAAAAATAGACGTGGCAGGCAGGGTCAACTGCATGACGTGGCCACCGATGTCGTTGGCCAGTACCACGGCCACGCGCTGCAAGTAACGGCACGCACGGCTATTGCCTGTGCCCGAACCGGCCACATTGTTGGGGCACGACACACAGGCTTCGGCTTGCTTGTTTTTAGAAGTGGCATCAGGGGTCTTGCCGTCTTCGCTGGTGCAGTCAGGGGCCGCTACAGCGTCAGCACTGTAGGACGCGCTGTAATACTGGCGGCTTACGTCAGGCGCAGCCTTGACGATCACAACATCCAAATGGCGCTCGTCAATCGAAGCCAACTCTTTGCCGCCGTCAATCAAACGGAACACGCCGCCCTTGATCGAGATGCGTTTGATTCCCAAACCTAAGTTGCCGCCGCCGGTCAGGGCGCGGGCTGTGTCCGACAGGGTGTTGTTGCGAGCAAACGCGGGGACGTTTGCGCCAGAAAAAATAGATACGTTACTCATAATACTTACCTCACTTGCTTGGTTTAGTTACGCGGATTTCAAAATCCGAAAACGAATTCAGACCGGGGGGTACTGAACCGGGGTTTTCTTCAAGGAACTTTGCCATGTTGGTTTGCGCAATGCGTTTCTCCAGCAGATCTACAACGTCGTTTTCTACGATGAATCGTTTGAACGAGTCCCAGTCCTGCGTCGAGTAGCGCGTCTTGTGCACCATAGACACGGTTCCGAAGGTGGTTTGAACAGATCTAACGCCGAGCGCTTGCATCTGGTCTTTCATTGCGAATTTGATTTCGTCTTGTTGCTCTTTCAGGGATGCGAACTTGGTGTCGTACTCCTGCGTGAGCGTGTCGATCTCGGCCTTTATCTTGCGATAGACGCGGGCTAGTTTGTCGATTGGTACTGCAATTTCAGTCATTTACTACTCCTGTTATTTTGTCTAAGGGTTGACAGTGTACACGGGATTTTTGCTTTGCGAACTCCTTTCTTAAGAACTTATAGCTATTTCAAACATACTCGTTATAAGCGAGTTGTCTATGACTTTGGAAGCCAGCGCTTTGAACATCTGCTTCTCCACAGGGCTGCCCTCGATGTGGATAACGGTTACCTTGTCCGAGTTCTGCCCCTTGCGATCAGCCCGCGCTATGCACTGGATGTACTGCTCGACGCTCATCAGGGGGCCGAAGAATACCACCGTGTCGGCGGCTGTCAAGGTAATACCATGCGCCGATGCCTGCGGCTGCATGACCAGCACGCGGGGGTCTTGTTCGTTTTGAAACCGGCGAATAATGTCGCCGCGTTTGTTGGCCGTTATGCCGCCGTGGATGCACTCCGCGCGGATGCCTTTCTTGGTCAGGTAGGCGTGGATGGTGTCGATGCTGGATCGGAACAGGGCAAAGATCAGCACCTTGCGATCGGTCTCCTCCAGTATCTCCTCCAGCACCGCAAGGCGCGGGGCAGCATCGAACTCCACGACTTCTTTGTCGTCTGTATATACAGCGCCGCAGGATATTTGCAGCAGCTTGCTCAGGTTGGCCGCCGCGTTGACCGCTGTGATGGTTGCGCCCGCTGCCTCGGCTGCCATGCGGTCTTTGAGCAGGTTGTAATACTTGGCCTGCTGGGGCGTCAAAGGTACTATGCGGGTGGTAGTCAGCACGTCCGGCAAGTCCAAGCACTGCGCCTTGGTGAATCTAATAGCGGGCTGCAAAGCTGCATGCACTGTCTCGGCGGCGTTGGGTTTGGGAGACCACTTGAACATCGTGACCTTGTGCATCACCATATCGCGCCATGCCGTGAAGAACTTGGGCACGTTGTTGGGGTTGACCAGCTTGGCCAGCCCATAGGCATCGGCAGGCGACTGCGAAGCAGGCGTGCCTGTCATCATCCACAAGTAGGTCTCCGGCCCGAGTATGGAGGCCAGCGATTTCCAGCGCCGTGTGGTCTGCGTCTTGTACGCATTGGCTTCGTCCACAATGACCAGATCAAAGCGCCCATCGTTGCGCACTTCGTTTGCGATCAGGTTCAACCCATCGTAGTTTGTGATAACAAACTCGTAGTCCTGCTGCACCATCTCAATACGGCGGCTAGCCTGCGAGTGGTGCGCTACAACGGCAGACCGGTGGATGATGCTGTTGTTCAGATCGCCCAGCCAAGCCGACTGCATGATCGACAGCGGGCACAGAATCAATACACGGCGTACCTTACCAATGCTCATAAGGTAATCCGCTGCCCATAACGCTGATAGCGTCTTGCCAGTACCCGGCTCAGAGAACACAAACGCTTTGCGGTGCAGCGTCAAGAACTCGGCTGTTTCGCGTTGGTGGGCCATAGGCTTGTAGCGCCCGGGCCAGTTGTATCTTTTTGTGATAGGTGAAGGAACATTCCTAACGCCTAAGTTGCGCAGTACTTTGACTTCCTCCAGCCCCCAGTACACCAATACTCCGTACGTGCCGTTCTCCTGCGAGACGATCTTGTGCTTGGGAATGATGGAGTATTTGTCGGGGTTGCGGGTCTTTAGTAGTAAGGCTTTGTCATCAATGATTTGCATTTGCTTCTCTTATTTATTTTATGGAGTGGTCGCTCTTGCGGGCGAACGATCGGTTGGCTGTTGCTGATTTCACACGCAGGTTACTGCGTACTGTTGCGCCGCCTTTGCTTAGCGCTTTCTTGTGGTCGACGTCTTTGCCGTCGCCTTTATGCACCAGCCCTTCTTTCTCAAGCATTGCGCGAGCTTTGTTGCGTGCTGCGCGTTTCTTTTTGACTTCAGGCTTTTGATCGTACGCCGGATAACCAGCGCGATCTTCGGGATTTTTGTAAGGCATGATAGTTCCTTAATGTTTGGGATGGTGGACACAAGTGGTGGCCGGACACCACGGACATAACGGCGAGGGTTGGGCGTTCCATACGTTTGTTGCGTAGGCTTGCTCGATGCGGGCAGCACGCTCGCGGTAGTCCCACCAGTGCGCATCGGCTTGATCGTAGGTCATGCTGTGCTTGACCATGCTGCCTCTGACAATAAACAAAAGCGCTGAGTTGACCTTGCGGATGTGCGGGTAGTGTGCGAACACCATGATCGACATGAGCTTGAGCTGGTCGCGGTCTGGATATTTATCCGAGCCGGTCTTCCAATCTACTACCCACGCCATCAAGTTGTCGTCATCCATAATCAGCAAGTCAGCGATACCCCGCACCCACACATCGCTGGCTTTCCAGTCGCAAGGACGCAAGTCCTTGGTCAACGCCATCTGCTGCTCAGCCAGTTTGCGTCCGGGCTTTTTAAGCAGCTCATCAACCACAGGCTGGAATTGTGCGTAGGCTTCGGGTATCGGCGTGTTATCGCGGATGTACAGCTCGATGGCTTTGTGTACCTCGTTGCCGTATCGCGTGGCTGTTGTCTCTGTGAACGGATAGTTCTTCAAGACCTTGACCTCTTGATACCGCTTGGGGCATCCCTCGTAATCCTTTAGAGCGCTGTGACTCCACGATATAACTTTGGTCATACTAAAACTTTGCTGAGTCTATGGCCTGTGACAGCCGGGATGCAAAACCAATTACAAACGCCTCGTCGCGGTTCAGATTGTCACGGCCCATGTCATGCAAGATTGCGTGCACAGTCTCATGCCAAAACGAATCACGTACTTCAGCGTTAGCAATCTTACGGCCGGGCGAACGATGCGATGCAATTTGAATAAGGCGTTCGTTGTAATGCACACGCCCCATGCAGTTCTTGTCGATCAACGCCTCGACTACTTCGACCGAGTACATCTTTTTGCCCACGCGCATACGCCGTGGGATTGGTGTTCTTTCTTTTGTTGCCATTGCTTCTCCTATCCTTTTGCTAACCCATAACGACGATGCGCGCCACCGTCAGCGTTCAACGGAATCCCCGGCATATACCGTGGCTCCATAGTCATTTGCGCCAAGACCCAAGTCTTAGCGTCATCTAATTCTGCATCGGGCGCAACGGCAATAAGCTCGTCATGCACTGTGCCTTTGATGGGGTATCTCTTTGCTACGCGGAGCATCCCATCAGTCATCACTATCCGGGCTACGCCCTGCACAATATTGTTCGTTATTTTACCAGCATACAACTTGGTTGCATCGGGGCCATAGACCCACTGCATCCGATCTTTGTCGTCCTTGACCTGCCTCAGCTCGGGGTACAGTAGCTTCATGCCGTTGGGCAGCTCGATCTCACCCTTGCGAAACACAACGCATTTATACCTGAACTCGCGCCCCTGCGCAAGAGAGGAAGCGATAAGGCCGCTGCACATCTCCCAGAACGAGGCGACAGGATGCGCGGTGCTACGGTAAATGTCGATGATCTTCTTGGCAGCCACGCAGTGAATAAGCAGCTCGCCATCCGTGCAGGTGTGGGGAATCTCCGCCATCTTCTTGAGGTTGTCCTCCCAGTCGATGAACTTCTCCACGTACGCCGCATCCACGCCCAGCTTGCGGGCGAAGGCTTTGTCGTAGCGCACAGGCGGCGCGCCTAGGAAACCCACCATAAGCTGCGAAGCAAACGATGCCCAGCCTAACCCATAGCCGCAGCCCAGCAGCGCAGATTTAGCCGACTGCCGCAGATCGGGGTGGCTGTCCTTGGTCATGCCGGGGATGTTAAACATCTGTGCACCAAACGCAGCGTAGGGGTCAGCGCCTGATCGGAAGATGTCCAGCATATCCTCGTAGTCCGATATCCAAGCCAGCACACGCGGCTCAATCTGCGACAAGTCGCCCACCACCAACTGGTAGCCCTCGGGGGCCATGATCGCCTTGCGCAGGAACGACCCACGCTTGAGGTTCTGCATATTGATAGCGCTGCCCTTGCTGGCCGTCCACCGCCCAGTGCCAGCGCCGTAGTAGGACAGGGGTACAGGCAGCGGGCCACGTTGGGATATTTCTAAAAACCGCTGCGCCCTTGTGCGCTCAGTCGTTGACTTGACCTTGAGCCTAGCCTCGCACAGCGCAGCCACGTCCTCGTTGTCGCCGTTGAGCATAGCTTGGAACATAGCGTCGGTCTTGGCAAAGGCGAAGTTAACGCCCACCGGCTTGGGTGTCTTGGCCGTCGGCTTTTTCTTTTTGGTCGGCGGCTCCACACCAAGGGTGCGCAGCAGCTCAGCAAACTGGCCGTTGCTTGCCAGCGCAGCATCCGTAACACCAAGACGTTTGAGCAGGGCTTCGCGCATCTCGCGCTCCTCGTCGATTGCATTGACTAGCATCAGCTTGTCAAGCAGCAAGACCGGCTCGGTGTACATCTTCAAGGTCATGTCGATGAGGCGCAACTCGGAAGACGGATACCCCGCAACTAAGCGCTCAAAGATGGCTTCGCACAAAGCCACGTCGTGCTTGCAGTATTCTGCCAATTCACTTTCGATCTGCGCATCCAACTCCCTGAGTCCGTCTGTAGAGTGCACGGCACGTCCCTTCTCAGGAAGCCCGAAATCTGTTGCAAGTCGGGCGAGACTGTTGCCAACCTCCACGCCGCGTAAAGCTCGCGCCATTGATAGCGTGTCGAAGATGAAGGCTGGGGTAACTCCGTACTTCCACGAGAGTATCGAAACATCAAATTGGGCGTTATGTGCAAGCACGGCGGTTCGTCCCCAGTCGATTCCAGATAGGTACTCAGGTAGGTCGTCTCCTCTAACCCATTGAGTAGGTTGTCCACTGCCGTATTCATGGAAGCAGCATCCAAACGCTCGGAAAGACTTGTCACGTATGTACTCCTCGGTCGTCATCTTGGACAGCGTGTAGGTCTTGCTGTTCCAGTAGGTTTCAAAGTCAGCAGTCAGTATGCGATCGTAGGGCGCGCTCAATTAAACATCTCCTTGGGCGGGGCACCAAGCATGATATCGCTTTGCAGTTTGATGGCCAATGCCCCGACAAGCTCGGCAGCGGCTACCTCGTCGACGTTGATGCTCGATAGCATCACGCCATTTTTCAACACCTCTATTACGATCACGCCGTGGCTGTTGTCGGAACCGGCTTTGGCTATTGACTCAAACATACGCAGCATGGCATCGACCCGCGCGCTGTTCATGTTCACGATGCAACCCTCGATCACGTCGCTGATGCGGTGGAATTCTTCTTTATCCATAGTATCTTCTCCTCTAGTTCATCTATATTTGTTTCGCGGATGACCAGCGCGTGGCCACCTGCTGCTTGGATTGCTGCAATCTGTCTGTCTTGCAACGCAGTTGTTTTGCCTTTGCCTGCCTTGGCCTCCACCGCTAGGAAGACGCCATCGACACAGCACAGGAAGTCAGGCACCCCCGCCGCTCCGAAGCCAGCCCCAAGGGGCATGGCGTAGTAGACCTTGTAGTGCGATAGCACAGCCTTGATTGTTTTCTTAACAAGACCCTCGGGTGTCATTTGCTTGCCTCGATCATTGCTTTGCGTGCAGCTTCCAGTGCAGCCTTGGCGTCCAGCTTGAGGTGCTCGTTCTCCTCCTGCAACTCCTGCATGCGCATATACGCCTCGGCTGCAAAGTTTGCCAAGTTCTCGTTGCTCCACGCAGCAAAGTTGGGCAGGTCTTTTTGTTTCATGGTTGTTCCTTTTTTCTTCGGTTGATCTTGATGGCGGCTATGCCCTCCTCGGATTCAGAGGTAGGCTCGGCCTGCCGCGCTGCAATGAAGGCGTTGGCAATATCAAGTGCTTGCTCGTGCGGGTGGTTGTCGTACTTGTTCCTAACCAACAGCGCAGCCATAGCAAACATGGCCGCCAAGTCCCGCAGGTTTTGTTCGTGTTCAGTCATTGTTATCTCCGTACGGGTTTATAAAAGCTCCACCTATTATCGAACGGAAATCCTGTCAGCGTCAGCGATACGCACGGCGTCAAAGACTGCACTGCGTGCCACCAGTTTATTGGTATAAAAATTGCTTCGCCTTCGTTTACCACAACGTCCATGACATGCACGTCACGCATCTTGGGAAACTTGTTGTAGTCGATATCAAAAATATTTACCTCTGAAAAAACGCCTACGTGGTTGTACAGATACGTGCAGTAGTTGGGGCTTATCATTATCCATCGTTTAGATCCGTGCAGGTTTGGGTGAATGATTCCCGACTCGTCGTGGTGCAGCGGCGTCAGCGTACCCTTTGGCCCGACCCACAGATGCGCGGTGTGTGAGTCAGCTGTTGGTGGTGTGCAGTAGTCAGGTATGTTTTCCAACGTCTTTAGCACATCCCCTAAGCGCGTGTTTCTTATAGAGAAGTTGTTGGCCGTCATGTAGAAGTCGTTGGTATCTCCAGTGTCCAGTATGCGTTTAATAAACTTGGACATGGATATGGTTGACTTCAGCTTGGTGCTGTTGATTTCATACTCGGGGTCAGCCATCCGGCCTTCTTGTATTTCCACGACTTCGTCGCCGTAGTTGTGCAGCAAGTAGTCCATAGTCCAGCGATCGTAGTTATCGCACCGATCAAGAAAGTCCGTGATGATGACCGGCTTGTTTGCTATCCAGTAATCGTGGAAGAAGCTCTCCTTGGTCAGCCCTGATACTCTATCAATCGTCAGGCGCGTGGGGTCTTGGGCAAGCAGCTTTTGGTGGTTTAAATTTACCGACTCCAACTTGCGTATCTGATCTCCCAGCTTTAGCGCTGTGCGGTATCCCGATACTCGGTTTATATTGCTGGCCAAAGTTATTACTTCTGACTCGGGCACATCTGCTGCCAGCATGGCGGTCACAATCGCTTTGGGGTCTACGCCCATAGCAAGGTTTTCCAAATACCATTCTATCCAGCGTGGTTCTAAATTAAGTGCAAACATTTCTACTCCTTTGTCCAGTGTGGGTGTGTTGAGTTATCCCAAGACCAGCGCTTATCTGCTCGCAGTGTCCAAGGCATGGGGCTGTCTATATAAGCGGGTCTGTCCTTGGGCATTTCTTTCCAGCCGCCTTCTGTGTAAAGCACTGTGTTGATGCCCATGTAATCATCTGCCTGTCTGCCAGCTTCGCCTCTGATCTTGTTGATCTTTGCTGAGTACGTCGACGGCTTTGTGCCCATGAAAAACTTAGCGTTGCTACAGATGATCTGCTCGACTATCGCCTTCTCCAAGGGCGTGAAATCAAAACCAAAGTCATCATAGAAAGCCAGTTCGTACTGGCCCTTGAACGCATCAAACAAATCGCGGTTGGTCTCGTCTGTGGCGATGTACAGCGGCGGGCCGTTGTACTCCTCGAACTTCTTAACCTGATCGAGCAGCTTATCCCCAGTGTCGATACCCTTGAGGAACTCGCTGTATTGATGGAAAAAATCCCCACGCCGTACGTGCGCTGCGTTGTAGCTGCCCAACTTCTTTGCGACCTCTTTGGCCATGTAGAAGTACATCTCCTTGTAACGCATGGCGTTGGCCATCTTGTCCTTGAGGATGTTGCGCTGCTCCTTATCGCAGTAGACGTGGTAGAAATAATGCCCAAACAAATTGTTTTCAAAGTGCAGAAACTTTTCAGGCCGATCCAAGTCAACCGGTATTCTGTCTGCTGCAAACACTTTGTAGTCCTCTGTGTCGGGCCTGCCGTTTACCAGCAACGCGTGCTCTTCGCACACTACGTTGCCTTCCCTCGGTTTGTACCAAAATAAATTTGGCACGTGCTCAAGGATGTTGCCTGTGTATGACCGTTTCGTCTGCATCTTCTCCTTGGCTGCGCGCAGCTCAGGCACATCATCAAAATCAATAACAGAAAACGCCTCGGCCACCGCTGGCTTGTAGAGCACGTCCCACATATCAATGAACTTATCCCTGTGGTTCTCCGTAGATAGAAACGCCATGAACGCCTTGGGCGGCAACACCAGCGTCCTGCCAGTGATGTGCGCTATGCTCAACGCCAACTCGTAGCTCATCAGTACATTGCCCAGCCCCGCGTAGTACGGACTAAAGGTAACGTACCGCGCAGTCATTCATCAGCTCCGTCAGGGTGGGGGCAGTTTTCTGGGGGCACTATAGCGCAGTAAACCGCCCGCCACTTACCAATGCCTTTGATGGAATCTGTCCTAGGCACCCAGCGGTCAATGTAAACATCGGGCATATTGGTCAAATAGTTTTTTGTGTTGGTGTAGTTAAGGCCAAGCTGCCGTGTTACTTCCAACACCGTAAGGCCGTCAGGGTATTCCCTTAGCAGCTCCCTTATTCTTGTCTGTGGGCGTGAGATCACTTCTCCAGCTCCTTGAGCTTGTCCTTGAGATATTTGTTTTGCCTCAGCAAGTCGCCAATTATGTGCAAGTGTTCGTTATGGCGATCTTCCATTGTTTTGGCTAACTTTTCAAAATCGCGCTGCCATGACTGCATCTTATGCGTCAGGATTTGCGTGTTGTACCAAACGTAATCTGCAGTGATGCCTTCAACTTGTACGTTGTCTTTAAGTTCAAACTGCTTAACCATTTTGTCGTGTTGTTCAGGTGTCATTTGTTCTTCTCCTCTACCGGGCCTTTGAATAGAGCCGTGCCTAGTTGACCTAGCATGGCCGCCTTTAACTCTTCCCGCTCCTCTTCTGGATACTCGGAGGCAACATCCTCTATGATTTTCCAAATGAAAGCGGCGACATCTTTAGCTGGGATGATGCTCATGTGTTCTTCTCCTTGAGTTTGGCTTCGATGGCGCGGACGCATTCAGCATCCACAACCGCATGGTTCCAATCAAACGCAGCAATCTCCTCATCCGTTAGCCTCATCCAAGGGCGCTTGAGCAATGCTTCTGCCTCGGCTTTCTTGTTGCGTTCGCAATACAGATCAACGCTGTGGTCTTTACCTAGTGCGACCGTGGTCACAACCATGTCGTGTCCCCATTCCGTCCGTGTCGGTGCATCGTGCCAGTTTAGTTTCATGTGTTTTTCTCCAGTGCTTTGCCCAATACATCTTGCTGGTACTCCACTTGACGTTTTGCTGATTCCCAAAAATCAATCAGGGCGTGGTGTTTAATCAGCCATGCAAACATACGCAGCTCGTTCGTCAACTCCAGCTTCGCCTCCTTTGCAATTGCTTGCAGCTTTAGCGTTTCTTTTTTCATCGTTTCGTGTACGTCATCCATTGTTCTTATCCTTGAGTTTGGTTTCAACCATTTCAATTAAATTGCTTGGTGTTCGGCAGTTGTCATAAAGCCACTGTGCTTCCTCATCTGTCAGCCCTACCCAAGGGCGCTGGTATACCTGCGTATCGTCATCTTCCAGCTTGGCTTGCGCTGCTGCTTTCTTTGATTCGTAGCCTGTCATGTGTTGCTCCTTGCTCTGATTTCATCTTCCAAAAATTTGATGTGGGACTCAGCCTTATCTAGCATCCGTGCAAGATCGTCACGTTGTTGTACAGC
>Ga0209085_1000490_pt1 | contig 29065 bp, 21 predicted proteins | sample C_131016_EF_Meta_FD_187310 | JGI IMG/M metagenome (GOLD analysis project Ga0209085, IMG submission 187310) | Freshwater microbial communities from Lake Croche, Canada to study carbon cycling - C_131016_EF_MetaG (SPAdes) (version 2) | ecosystem: Environmental > Aquatic > Freshwater > Lake...
CTGGCCATATGACTACTTGCTTGCCAGGTGATCTAAATTGATCCCAGTCGTTATCTTTAATATTTCTAAATTGTGCTTGCACTAAAGCAGGTTTGGCACGTTCTCCGTTTTTATCAAAACTAATGGGGCCCACAATGGTTTTCATTTCGTTTTTGCGCAGATAGTCAGCTAATCTCTTGTGATCAAGAGATTTAGTTGCATTTACCGCTTGCTCAATCATTTGCCCAGTAGCGTAGTTATAAGGGGCCAAGTAGTAGCCTAACTGATCAACTTTGGCAACAAGCGCGCGCTCTGTGTAACGTTTGAGAAAATCTTCAATTCCGGCGTATTTCATCCCTGGTACGTAAGAGTTGTAGTTCACTACCCCATTCAGAAGGCTTCCAAGACCTTGCATAACAGGCCCGAATTGCAATCCGACCATACCGCCACCAAATATTTGGACTTGTGGGCCGAGACCAATTTCATTGACGGAGCGCATGATAGCCACAGATTCATTGGGGTAGCAAGCGACAAAAACTGCTTCTGCTTTGGAGGCTCTTACAGACCTAATAATAGAAGAGAAGTCAGTGTTATTGCCTGGATAGTTTTGGTCATAGACAACATTCCAACCAGTGGTTTTGATTAAATCACGCGCACCGTTAGCAAGGTTTTGTTGAAACTCACCTTCGGCAGCAAAAATGGCTATGGTTTTTGCACCAGCGTTTTTGCCAGCTTCTAGGAATCCAGTAGACCAACTCTTTGCATCGCCCCATGGTGCATTGTTAAACCACATATCGTGTTGAACTTTTGCATTGACTTGGAATGAGAAATTTCCCATCAGCAAAAGACCACGTTCTTTAACCATCGGCATGATAGGTGCCGTAACGTTAGTGGCATAAGGGGCTATCAATAAATCAACTTTGTCTACGTCGATTAGTTTTGTATAGATTCCAGGGGTGTTAGCGCCATTGCTTTGGTCGTCATAGACGATAAGTTCAACTTTCCGGCCCAATAATCCGCCTTTTGCGTTGATATCATCTATCCACAAACGCAATCCAATTAAAGCGGCTTGTCCGCCAGCACCCAAGCCGCCTGTTTGCGGCATGCTCATTCCAATTTTGACGGGGGCTCCTTGGGCAAAAGCCATACTGGCTGGCAAACTAGAAGCCAATAAACCCGCACCACCCGCACCGATTACCTTGCGACGCATCTTGTCCATGAAAGTCTCCCTATATTAAAAATATAACTACAAAGCAAATCCTAAGAGGAAGATTAAATTCGGATATCAGCTATTACCCTAATTTTGTCGACAAGGCGATACGATCTAACTAGCGACGGCGCTGACGCGTTCCATCTTGGAATAGTCTTCACCTTCCCACTTTGGGGCATTTTCAGCAGTAATGTTGAAAAAATTCAGTTCAATCATGACCCCATTGGGATCAGTTATAAACAATTGATACAGGTTTGACTCTGGAAAGTAGCGGGGCCTGAAGTTAATTTTATTTTTGACAAATTTATCAATAAATCCATTAGGCTCTTCCGCCAAAAACGCAACATGGTCGATGACGCCTGTTTGACCGTTGACGGCATCTGCGGGCGTACCAATGTAATACTTTTCTCTATTAGGAATATGAGACGGACCCATATGTACTTGAATGGACCCATTGATACCCATCCAGTACCCTGGAAAGGGAAAGTCTGGTCTTGGCATCACCTCAAAACCTAACATTTCTTGGAAAAAAGTTTTGGTTAATTCGAGATCATGGGCTCGGATGAAAAAATGATTGAGTGAATGAATTGGCATTGGGAAAATCCTTTCAATTTATAAAACTTCGTACACATCGTAAATAGGGCCCGTGCTCTCGCGACGTCCTGTAGCCACCGAAATAATGCGGTTAAGCCACGCATACTTTTCGCTAGATGTTTCAAATATGGGTGTCATTCGGAAGTAATAGAGCGCAGGGTCGACTTTCTCACCTTTGTTCAATTTGTCAATGACATCTTTAGGTCCATGGCGCAGACCTCTGTAAGACATATAAATGTGATGGCCATCGTCGGTTTCTAAAGTCAAGCGTACATCCAGCATCAAGACGCCATCTGGACGCATGAGCAACCAGTCTCCTCCCGGGGCGGCCATGACTTTGCCGCGTAAACGATCTCCCGAGAATTCGCCAGCACTGACTTGCGCAATCTTGCGACCCCCCATAGGCGTTTGCCCTAGGTCAGTGATAGATGGAACGGTGAGCGTGATTTGAAAGATAGGCCGTGTTTGAATCATCTTGACATCCTTTGTAACTAACTAAGATTTGCGTAACTTATTCGAAATGAGATCTTTCAACTTCGAGTCTGGAAATAAAACTACCAGCATCGATAACAAAATTAAAACCAAGGCGATGATATCTGGCAAGGTCACAGCTTCGCCCAAAATCAAAGCACCACCTGTCACGCCAAATACAGGCACGAGCGTGATAGAGAGGCCGCTAGATACTGCAGAGAGTTTGCGCGCCACATGAAACCAAGCCACGTAACTCACTGCAAAGGTAATCACTCCCCCGTACAAAATGGCCAACCATTGCATCAGGGTAGGCCACTCCCAAAGGTCTCTTTCAAAAATAATGGTAATTGCCAAGAAGAAAAAGAAGGCTATGAAGAGCGCCCAAAAAGTGAGGGTGATGCCGCTGACACTTAGTTTGGAGTTTTTCATCATGGCATTTCCTACCCCCCAAGTAATCGCTGCCACCAACATAACCGCAATACCTAGCGGATGGTTACCCCATTGACCAGCGCTTCCCCAGGCCAGTAAAAGAGCAGCACTCATAGCCAACGCAATTCCAAGCAAAGCAGTAATGGTTATTTTTTCGCGATACAAAAGAGCACTGGCTAGCAATGCCCATACTGGCATGGTGTAACCAATGATGGCGGCTCGACCAGAGTTCAGCATGCTGACGCCATAGATCATCGGTAGATGCCAGCCGACCATATTGAATAGGCTTAATTTAAAAAGCGCTTTTCTTTCGTGCTTGGGCACAAAAATAGAGATGCCTTTGAAGTGAGCATATGAACCCAATGCCATGCAACCGATTAAAAAAGTGAATGCTCTGAATGCCGATGGCGGATAACTATTGACTACAAATTTCATCACGGGATAGTTCATTCCCCATGAAACTGTCACGATCAATACCATCAATAAATCGGTGGCGTTGATCTGTGGAGAACTTTCCTGCGGTGTTGACATGGAGCGCTTTGTATTTGTTGTGCGCTACATTTTGATTCAAAATGGCGTTTTATTCAGGGAGAAGTTATGCAAGCGAAGCTTTTTTTAGATAAGTCAATAGTAATTTTTACTTTAGTTGTCTCTGGTCTTTGGTCTCAAGCAACTTGGGCCGACACGTCAACCATCAAGCTTTTAGTGGGATTTCCACCGGGCGGCGGAACAGACGCCATCGCTCGCGTGTTGGCAGAAAAAATGAAAGATGCCTTGGGAGCAAATGTGGTGGTGGAAAACAAAGCGGGGGCTGGCGGTCAAATTGCAGCGCAAGCGCTTAAGTCATCTCCAGCAGACGGAAGTATGTTGTTCTTCTCGCACGACCACACCATTTCTATCTTGCCTTTGGTCGTTAAAAATCCAGGATTTGCGCCTGCCACTGATTTTGTGCCTGTTGTAGGTATTGCAACTTTTGCGAATGGCCTGGCTTTATCTAGCGGAACCCCAGCTAAAACGTTTAATGAATACATTCAGTGGGTTCGTACCCAGGGCAATGGAAAAGGGACTGTTGGTGTTCCTGCTCCAGCATCTATCCCTGAATTTTTAGTCAAAGTGATTGGTGACAAATACAAACTCGATTTGCAATCAGTGCCTTATCGTGGCGGCGCGCCCTTGATGGCAGATATGTTGGGTAACCAAGTTCCAGCCGGTTTGGCAGGGGTCAACGACTTTCTAGAAAACCATAAAGCCGGTAAATTTCGCATGGTCGCAGTGATCGGCGACAAGCGTCAGTCTGCCATGCCAGAGGTGCCTACTTTCGCGGAACTTGGCTTGTCTGGCTTTGAAGAGTTGGCCTACTACGGACTGTTCGCGCCTGCCGGAACGCCGCAAGCAGTGATTGACCGCTACTCAGACGCATTGGCAAAAATCATTGCGCAACCAGAAGTCAAAGATCGCTTGACGTCTATGGGTATCAACGTGGTGCATATGCCGCCGAGACAATTTGCTAACCATGTTCGGTCCTACACGCAGACATGGGAAAAAATTGTGAAGAACAGTGGATTCCAAGCGCAGTAAATCAGCGCAATTTCTATGGCCCCATCGCTCATTGCCCTCGACTGGGGCACTTCTAATCTGAGGGCCAGTCTTTTAGACCCATCTGGCCATTTGATCGAGCAACGTCACTCTGCCATGGGCGTGATGAAAGTCCCGCCCGGCTCATTTGATGCTGTGCTGGTGGAACTGTGTGGTGATTGGATGCAAGAGCATCGCATTCCTATGATCGCCAGTGGCATGGTGGGAAGTCGGCAAGGTTGGAAGGAGGCGCCATATTTGGACTGTCCAGCCACCTTGAAACAAGCGGCGCATCAATTAACAAAGCTAGAGTTTGAGCATCCTGATTTAGGCAATCACAAGGTTTACATCGCGCCTGGATTGAAATGCTTAGATGCCAATGGTCAAACTGATGTCATGCGTGGCGAGGAGACCCAAATTTGGGGTGCGCAATTACCACCTTCTAGTATTTGTGTATTGCCTGGGACACACAGTAAATGGATTTGGTTGGATGGACAAGGTGATTTCCAAAACTTCAAGACCTTTATGACGGGCGAACTCTATTCGCTATTGACCCAACATAGCATTTTGGGACGGTTGATGGAAATTTCAGAGTCGAACGCTTCTTTGAACCTTGATGTATTTCATCGCGGCGTTTCTTTAGGTATACGTGGCCACGCGGAACTTATGCATTCCATATTTGCAGCACGAACCGCTGGCCTGATGGGTCAGTTAAATGCAACGGAGTTGCCAGATTTTTTGTCGGGTATTTTGATCGGAGCCGAAATAGGCAGTGTCAGCCTTGATGCCGTTTCAAAGGTGTACCTACAGGGAGAGGGCGGCTTGTGTGAGCGTTATACCCAGGCATTCCAACAACAAGGTGTGTCTGTTGTGCGTGTTGGAGAAAACGCCACCACCCAAGGGCAATGGTTGTTAGCAAGAGAAGCAGGATTGGTGAGGTAGCCAGTTGGTTTCGTCAATAAATACTGGCAATCCACGCTACGCTATCAATTTAAGAATTTCGTCATCGCAGCCTCAGTGACCGGAATCAATTCAACACCGTCTTTTGAATTGAACTTGCTATCTTGAATCTCTTGAAGATAAAGTCGAATGAATTCCGTGACACACGGCATCAAATCTTGATCGACATAGCGGGTAATCTGGATGATGCGATGAAAGTCTCCAAACACTAGTGGCCTATGTGTCGTTTCTGGATTGGCCCATGACTGACAACTCAGACTGGGCAGGAAAGAAATGCCAAGTCCAGCCGCAACCATGCCAATCAAAGTTGATTGCTGGTCTACCTCAATCATCGGCACAGCACTTTTAATTTTTAACAATAACGGTTCCACCATTTCGCGGATCGCCCCTTGCCGCAATACGATTAACTGGCGGTCTTGAACATCTTTGAGCTCAATTTTTTTCTTGGCAGCCAGCGGATCGGATTTGAGTCCAATCCAGCGCAGCGGATCTTTCAAAATAGGAAGGTATTTAAGTTCAGTGTCTTTGCTGGTTTTTGAAATGAAAGCGAAGTCACCTTCGCCTGCATCGAGCATATGGCGCAATTGAAGATCTGTGTTGTCATGGACTTCAATAGCGACATCGGGATAAAGGCCTCGGTATTTCTTCACGATTTCAGGTAACTGGAAATGTGCAATGGAAGGAATAGCCAAGATTGAAATCTTGCCTTGCGAAGAGCTAGACCACAACGCAATATTCTTCATCAACCTTTTGTTGGTGTCCAAAACACGCTGCGCATCTTTATAAAAAACTTCACCAGCGGGCGTTAGTTTGAGCGAGCGGGTTGTTCGGGTGATGAGTTTGACGCCGGCAATATCCTCCAAATTGGCAATGGCTTGGCTCAGCGCCGGTTGCCCCATGTGCAGCTGGCCGGCGGCTTTGGCCATGGATCCGTTGTCTATCGCGGATATGAAGGCGTCCAAATGCCTGGGATTAAAGTAATTCACTTTTACCAATTAATCAGATTGCTTAAATTGATTTGAAGCATATATTAAATCCTCCTAGCATGCAAGTTCAATCTAGCAAACAAGGCCAACTTGAATGAAAACTGTCTTCGTATTATTCGACTCGCTCAACCGCAAAGCTTTGAGTTGCTTCGGCGGTAAAGACATTGATACCCCCAACTTCCAACGCTTGGCTAATTGCTCAGTGGTGTTTGACAACCACTACGTGGGTAGCTTGCCTTGTATGCCGGCGAGACGAGATTTGCACACGGGACGCCTTAATTTTTTGCACCGAGGGTGGGGGCCGCTAGAACCCTTTGACCATTCATTTGCAGCCTTGCTTCACAAAGAAAAAAAAGTCTATAGCCATTTAATTTCAGACCATTTTCACTACTGGGGGGATGGTGGCGCCACCTATCACAACCGCTACGACACCTATGATTTCATCCGCGGCCAAGAGGGAGACCCTTGGAAGGCGATGGTGGATCCGCCTTGGAAACGTTTCAAAGAGATGTATCACCCTGTTCAATATTCTGAGCAGCGACGCAACAAGCTGTCACGCAACATCATTAATCGTGAGCATATCAAGCAATATGAAGAATTTCCATCGGTGCGGTGCTTTGATGCTGGACTGGAATTTTTAAATACCAACCAAAAGGCAGATAACTGGTTGCTGCATTTAGAAACTTTTGATCCGCATGAGCCATTCCATGCACCTGAAGAATTTCGTAAAAAATTCACAACCAACTATAAAGGCCCAACATTAGATTGGCCGCCTTATGCGCGAGTGACGGAAACTTTCGATGAGTGTGAAGAGTTGCGTGCCAACTATGCTGCCATCATTGCTTTGTGTGATCATGAATTAGGTAGATTGCTAGACCACTTTGATGCGCATGATTTATGGAAGGACACTGCTTTGATAGTTACCACCGACCATGGATTTTTATTAGGCGAGCACGATTGGTGGGCTAAAAATATCATGCCTTGCTATAACGAGGTTGCGCATATTCCTTTGTTTATCCATCATCCAGATTTCGCGAGTCAAGCCGGAACCCGACGTGAATTGTTGACGCAAACTATGGACATCATGCCGACTTTGATGGATATATTTGGTGCTACGCCACCAGCTGAGGTGACTGCCAGTTCATTACTGCCGGCACTTGGAGATTCGACGGTTACGAATCGTGATGCATGTATCTACGGGGTCTTTGGCAGTGCAGTCAACGTGACCGATGGGCAATACACGTGTTTTATTTATCCTCCCGATGTTCATGGGGGAGACCTCAACCAATACACCCTGATGCCGCTGCATATGAAAGAATTTTTCAGTATTGAAGAGTTGCAAGAGGCTAAGTTAATTGAATCTATGCCGTTTTCTAGAAACGCACCGGTTCTGCAAATTCCGGCAACACCAAAATCGCCTTTTTATAGCCACCAAGGACCTGGCACTTTAAAGGATACGGAGTCTGCATTATTTGATTTACATGCAGATCCGCTACAAAACCATCCGTTGCAAAACGTGGCCGTGCAGCAGCGAATGCACCATATGGCTATTGAGCAAATGAAAATTCAGCACGCACCGGTTGAGTACTTCAGGCGACTAGATTTATCTAGTTAAAGACGACTATTTTTATTGAGGCATTCATGAAAAAACTTTCCCTTTTATTTTTCGCTTTTCTTTTCGCAACCTTGGTTAAAGCTGAATCAGACTTTCCCAATAAACCCATCACTATTGTGGTGGCCACGCCAGCCGGAGGTGCAACGGATAAAACGGTGCGATTACTTGTTAAACAACTACAAACCAAATGGAAAAATGGCGTAATCGTTGAAAACCGTATTGGTGCGTCTGGCAATATTGCTTCATCGTATGTGGCTAAAGCCAATCCAGATGGCTACACATTGCTGGTGTCTGCAGGTCCGTTTTCTATCAACCCCAGCCTATTTAAAACCTTACCGTTCGATACAAAAAAAGACTTTGTTCCCATTAGTCAAATATCTAGTTTTGCTAGCGTATTGATGGTGCATGAATCTTTCCCAGCAAAAACTTTGAATGATTTTGTGGCGGCAGCAAAAAATCCTAAAGAACCACTTGCCTATGCCTCGCCGGGCAGCGGAACTGCGCAACATTTGGGAATGGAGTTATTGAGAAGCAAACTCAAACTCAATTTGAACCACATTCCTTACAAAGGGGGTGCGCCTGCTATCAACGATTTATTGGCAGGGCACGTCAAAGTGATGCTGGCGGGTATGGGAGATGCAAGTCCGCATTTCAATACGGGCCGCGTTTTTCCTTTAGCAACTACAGGTAAAGCGCGCTCACCTTTACTACCTAATATTCCTACGTTTCAAGAACTTGGCATTTTAGATTTTGACGCATCAGGATGGTGTGGATTGCATGCGCCAGCTGGAACGCCTGCAGACATCATCAACAAAATTAACCAAGATGTGGTGGCGGCCTTAGCTGACCCATCGATTCGCCAGGGAATGGCTGCAATGGATGTGGAGCCACGTCCGACTTCCGTTGCTGAGTTCCGTGCTTTTATGGATAGCCAGTTTGCTAAGTGGAAAGAAGCGGTGGAATTGTCTGGCGCTAAAGCAGATTGAGTATCTGATGTATGCCCTTGTTGCAAGTTAACCCAACAGTTCGTATTCAGGCAGGCGGATACGAGGTAACTATTTCTCCAAGTGCAGGCGCTCGCTTATTGAAGCTGACTTACAGCTATAACAACCGACTCATTGATTGTGTTGTTCCCTTCGCACAAGCTGAATCCATAGACGCTCACCATTGGCCCAAGGCGGGTGCGTTTGTCATGCTGCCTTTTACCAACCGCCTAGCCCCTGCTGAGTTTGAATGGCAAGGGCGCTTGATAGCCCTCGAGAACGGCTCTAACAGTGGACAGGGCTTGCATGGGTTCGGCCATCGGCGTGATTGGGCAATTACCGACACATCAGATTCGCAAGTTACTTTGGAATACAAGCACACCGCTAGCAGCGCTGAATGGCCTTGGACCTTTCATGCAAAACTGGTTTATTCCGTCAGTGCCCTTGGCTTATCTGTTGCGCTGTCTGTTCGCAATACAGATATTTCTTCCATGCCGGTTAGTTTGGGATGGCATCCTTTTATTTCATTACCAACTTCAGATGCTTCGGAAAATAGTCTGCTGAGCTTTTCTGCATCCCGAATGCACGATATTGGTTTGGACGGATTAGGGATGGCACGCTTATCAGAGGTTGCCGCTAACCAATATGGTTTCACTATGGCTGCAAAGGCAGCAAGTACTTTAGCATTTGAAAACTTTAGTGGGAATGTTGAAATATTTTTAGAAAAAAATCTTCGTCTGAGGTTAGTTAGCCAACATGCGCCTCACTTATTGGTACATCGCCCAAAAGAGTTGCCTTTTATTTGTGTCGAGCCTGTGGGCTCTTTACCCAGTGCTTTAAAGCATTACACCCAAACGCAAAAAGATCGTGAACTAAGCCTAGCCGCAGGAGAGTGGAAGCATTTAATTTGCAGTTTGGGCGTAGAAGCGTTCATGTAAGACGCTTCAAAAAGATGACCGCTCTCGGCGATAGATGGAGTCCATGCGCGCCCAAAATATACGGGCTGGTGTCGAGAGCGGTCGAAACCTTACAACCTTGTACCCTTATATTCGGCGCGTGGTAGTGACTCTTTAATTAGATAATAGAGAACACCTTTATGTTGATGAATTATTTTTGTGACTGCTAATCAAACGTTGCGTGTGCTCGGCCTTATCCCTCCGATGACACAACTCAACACGCCATATCCGTCAACCGCCTATTTGACGGGGTTTATGCGTGAACAAGGTATTGATGCGGCTCAGCACGATTTAGCCTTGGAGTTGGTGTTAACACTTTTTTCCTTTCAAGGTTTAGCCGACGTCCACGCACAAGCACTTGGCTTGGCTGAGGAAGATCGCAGCAGCAGTGTGAATCAGTTCTTGGACCACTTCGACGCTTACCAAAACACGATCGCACCAACCATTGCCTTTTTACAAGGAAAAGACCCCACCTTGAGCCACCGCATCGCTGGCCGTGGTTTTTTGCCTGAAGGTCCACGTTTTACTTCTTTGGACGCTTTTGACGATGAAGATGGTGGCGATCCACTGGAATGGGCCTTTGGCGCACTCGGACAGCAAGACCGCGCGCGGCATTTGGCGACTTTGTATTTGAATGATTTGGCCGATGTGGTGCGCGATGCAGTCGATGGCCGATTTGAATTTGTACGTTATGCCGAGTCTTTGGCGGGAAGTCAGGCTTCTTTTGACCATCTTGCAAAAGCTCTAAACGCGCCGCCTACTTTGGTCGACAAAACCCTCCATGCACTGACGATTTCAGTGATTGATAAACACCAGCCGACGGTAGTTTTGCTTTCTGTGCCCTTTCCAGGTGCTATGTATGGCGCCTTGCGGATTGCGCAAACGATCAAAGCCCATGCACCGCATATTCATATTGGTATGGGTGGGGGTTTTGTGAATACCGAATTGCGTGAACTCACAGACCCTCGACTTTTTGATTTTGTTGACTACATCACCCTAGATGCCGGTGAGCGGCCTTTATTGGCATTGTTTGAACATCTACAAGGCAAAAGAAGCGCACAACGTTTGGTTAGAACCTTTTTGCGTAATGCAGAAGGCAAAGTGCAATTTATCAATTTGGCAGAACCAGATATTGCATTTGAAGATGTGGGCACTCCAACGTGGGACGGCTTGTCTTTGCAAAGCTATCTATCGTTGTTAGACATGCTCAACCCTATGCACCGTTTGTGGAGCGATGGACGTTGGAACAAACTCACTGTCGCGCATGGGTGTTATTGGAAAAAATGTAGTTTTTGTGATGTGAGCCTCGACTACATATCGCGCTATGAAACTGTTTCTGCCGCGACTTTGGTCGATCGTATGGAACGCATCGTGGCAGAGACGGGCCAAACAGGATTTCATTTTGTTGACGAAGCAGCACCACCTAAAGCGTTGAAAGCCTTGGCGCAAGAAATTATTCGCCGCAAATTACAAGTGACATGGTGGGGCAATATTCGTTTTGAGAAAACTTTTACGCCAGACTTGGCTGACTTATTGGCTGACAGCGGATGCATCGCGATGTCTGGTGGCCTAGAGGTGGCTTCAGACCGTTTGTTGGAACTGATGCAAAAGGGCGTCACGGTTGAGCAAGTAGCACGCGTGACCAAAGGCTTTGCGGATGCAGGTATCTTGGTGCATGCCTATTTGATGTACGGATTTCCCACCCAAACCGTGCAAGACACGGTGGACGCCTTGGAATATGTCAGGCAGTTGTTTGAGAACGGCTGTATTCAAAGTGGGTTTTTCCATCGATTTACTTGCACGGTGCATTCGCCAGTCGGCAAAGACCCAGCGGCCTATGGCGTGCAATTGGTGCCCTTACCGGAAGTGAGTTTTGCTAAAAATGATGTGGCTTTTATCGATCCCACTGGAACCGACCATGACAGTCTCGGATTGGGACTCAAGAAGGCGCTCTACAACTATATGCACGGCGTGGGCTTGGAAGAGGACGTGCGCAGTTGGTTTGAATTGCCTGTGGGTAAGTGTCCTAAGCCGCGTGTTGCTAAGCACTTCATCCAAAAAGCCCTGGATCTTTAAACACTTTTTCTAAATTCGTTGCATTTCATATCAAGCACACAAATATTTATGCGAATAAAGTGTGACAAAAGGGTGGCGTAAAATCCTTTTACGCAAAGACATCGCCCGGGTGGTGAAATAGGTAGACACAAGAGACTTAAAATCTCTCGCTTTCCGCAAGGGGCGTACCGGTTCGATTCCGGTCCCGGGCACCAATTTAGAAGGAGTTTCGTCATGGCACGTTATAACGCCGCGTATGAAATTCACGTACACGGAGATGTCCCCCTCCGAGACGACGTGGGACTTGAACAACTACAAGACGCTTTGCGCCCCCTATGGAAATACGCTGGAGCCCTCTCGCTAGAAGACGGCGCTGTTAGCTCCTATCCTGAGGAACCCGGTATCCGTTTCGACGCACAAGAACACGCACTGCAAATGTGCTGGACGGTTCCTGGCGACGATGACTTTCGCCAAAGCTTGGACGAAATGTGCATGAACCTCAACGAACTTACCGCTGCGGGTGCTGCTATTGAAGTCACTTTTTATGACAACGACTTTGACGACGAAGACGAAGCCAGTGCTGATGAGTCACGCGATGATTTCGTCATGTTGTTTGTCGGTCCTACGCCAGCCGACATCATGCAAGCGCAACGCGATTTGTTGATCAACGATGTGATCCACCTGATGGAGCGCCATTTTGACGGTGCCGAACTAGGCGGGATAGTCAACGAGATCGACAAGCTGTTTGCCGAGCGATTTGACGATTTGGTCAAATCGTTAGATCTTGGCCGACCACCGCGTGGTTCAGGTGGTAACGGTAATGGTGGCCATGGCGGTCACGGCGGACGTAAACCTCGCCATTTGCACTAGCCTGCAGTCACGCCAATCCCTTTGAACTCGCCAGTGGCTATACGTTTCTGCCATTCAGCAGGGCCAGTGATATGCGCACTGGTGCCGCCTGAATCAACAGCAACCGTTACGGGCATATCGACCACGTCGAACTCGTAAATGGCTTCCATGCCGAGATCCGCAAAGCCAACAACCTTGGCGTGTTTAATCGCCTTGGACACCAAATAGGCGGCGCCGCCAACCGCCATTAAATAGGCCGATTGGTGTTTCTTGATAGCTTCAATCGCAGTTGGTCCGCGCTCAGCTTTACCTACCATCGAAATCAAGCCAGTTTGCGCCAGCATCATTTCGGTGAACTTGTCCATGCGCGTGGAAGTTGTGGGGCCTGCTGGGCCAACGGCTTCGTTGCCGACGGGGTCGACGGGACCCACGTAATAAATCACGCGGTTGGTGAAGTCGACGGGCAACTTCTCGCCTTTGGCCAACATATCTTGAATGCGCTTGTGTGCAGCGTCACGGCCGGTGAGCATTTTGCCGTTGAGCAAAAGTGTTTGGCCGGGTTTCCAGCTGGCGACTTCGGCTTTGGTGAGCGTGTTGAGATCCACCCGCTTGCTCTTTTGCGTGTCGGCAGTCCAATTGACGTTTGGCCAGAGGTCAAGCGATGGGGGATCTAAATACACAGGGCCAGAACCATCCATCACAAAATGCGCATGGCGTGTAGCGGCGCAATTAGGAATCATTGCGACGGGCTTGCTAGCCGCGTGGGTGGGGTACATCTTGATCTTGACGTCGAGCACCGTGGTCAAGCCGCCCAAGCCTTGTGCGCCAATGCCTAACGCGTTGACCTTGTGGTAGAGCTCTAAACGCAAGTCTTCGACCTGAGTGATCGCGCCACCTTTGCTGGATTTTTCTAGGAGTTGGTACATGTCTAGGTCGTCCATCAAACTCTCTTTGGCTAGCAAGACCGCTTTTTCAGCGGTGCCGCCAATGCCGATGCCCAACATGCCTGGGGGGCACCAACCCGCGCCCATGGTGGGAACGGTTTTGAGCACCCAATCGACCACGCTGTCGCTGGGATTCAACATGATCATCTTGGATTTGTTCTCACTGCCGCCGCCTTTGGCCGCGACGATGATGTCCAAGGTATTGCCAGGCACGATTTGCGTAAAGATCACGGCGGGCGTGTTGTCTTTGGTGTTTTTACGGGCGAACTGGGGGTCGTCTACCACCGATGCGCGCAAGGTGTTGTCGGGGTGGTTGTAACCGCGGCGCACACCTTCGTTGATGGCGTCCTCCAAGCCCGCAGAGAAACCTTCGAAACGCACGTCCATACCGACTTTTAAAAACACGTTAACGATGCCGGTGTCTTGACACATCGGGCGGTGTCCGGTGGCGCTCATCTTGCTGTTGGTCAAAATTTGCGCAATCGCGTCTTTGGCCGCTGGGCTTTGCTCGCGGGCATAGGCGCTGGCCAAATGCGAGATGTAGTCCGCAGGGTGGTAGTAGCTGATGTACTGCAAGGCAGCTGCGACGGATTCGATCAGGTCGTTTTGGCGGATGGTGGTCATGGTGTTAGAAGTTAGCAGGAGAGAAAGTGGGCAGGTGAGGAAGTGTGCTGGGCAGGAATTGTGCTGTGCAGGAAGTGAAAAATGGTCTGGAAAATAGAAGTGTTTAGGTTCTGGAAAAGCCTAAATCAATACGTCAACGCAAGCTCAATACCCAAGCCGCTAATTTTTGGGCTTCGGCTTCGCTAACTTGTGGGTTAGCGGGCATGGGAACCACGCCCCAAACACCAGAGCCACCTTTTTGAATTTTGGTGGTCAAGGCTGCGAGTGCAAGCGGGTCATTGGCGTAACGTTTTGCAACTTCTTTATAAGCGGGGCCGACCAGCTTTCTATCGGTGTGGTGGCAAGACACGCAGTTCTTTGACGTGGCCAGTGCCATATCGGCCCAACTAGGCGAAGCCACCAAAGCGCTTGCCGCCAAAAGAAAGAAAGCGATTTTTCGCAAACGCATAGTCATGTTTATGGTCGTGTTCGTCAAATCAATAGTCGTCCAAAACAGCGCCTTTGCTGGCGCTAGATGCGTTGAAAGCAAACTTAGCTTGCACGCCACGGTTGTAGCGCGGGGCAGGCGCTTTCCAGCCCACTTTGCGTTTAGCCAATTCAGCGTCTGTCACATTTAGTTGCAACAGCAATTCGCGCGCGTCGATGGTGATGGAGTCGCCTTCGTGGATAAAGGCAATATTGCCACCAGCCGCCGCTTCAGGGGCAACGTGGCCTACCACCATGCCCCATGTACCGCCGGAGAAACGTCCGTCGGTGATGAGGCCTACGCTTTCGCCCAAACCAGCACCGATCAAGGCGCCGGTAGGTGCCAGCATTTCAGGCATCCCGGGGCCGCCTTTGGGGCCGAGGTAACGCAGAACCATGACATCGCCTGCTTTGATCTTGCCGTCCAAGATGGCTTTGAGCGCGGATTGCTCGTCGTCAAACACGCGGGCTGGGCCAGTGATGACGGGGTTTTTCAAGCCAGTAATTTTGGCGACGGAGCCTTCGGGCGAGAGGTTGCCTTTAAGAATCGCTAAATGGCCTTGTTCGTACATCGGCTTGTCGATCGGACGAATGACGTCTTGGTCAGCGCGTGGGGTGTCTGGAATATCAGCCAAGTTTTCGGCCACGGTTTTGCCGGTGATAGTCATGCAGTCGCCATGCAACAAGCCGGCTTTGAGCAAAATTTTCATGACTTGCGGGACGCCGCCAGCGCGGTGTAAGTCGACAGCTAAATATTTACCGCTGGGTTTGAGGTCGCAAATGACGGGCACTTTTTTGCGCATGCGCTCGAAGTCGTCAATCGTCCAGTCGACTTGGGCGGCGTGGGCGATGGCGAGGTAATGCAACACAGCATTGGTCGAACCGCCAGTAGCCATGATCACAGCCACGGCGTTTTCCAAAGATTTTTTGGTGACGATATCGCGTGGCTTGATGTCTTTCTTGATCGCTTCAATCAAAACCTTGGCCGATGCTTTGGCCGAATTTTCTGTCTCGTCGTGTGGATTGGCCATGGTCGACGAGAAGGGCAAGGACATTCCCAAAGCCTCAAACGATGACGACATGGTGTTGGCGGTGTACATGCCACCGCAAGAACCCGTACCTGGAATCGCGCGCATCTCGATCTCACGCAAATCGGCGTCGCTGAGTTTGCCGGCTGAGTTTTCTCCCACCGCCTCGAACACGCTGACGATGTTGAGGTCTTTGCCCTTGTAGGAGCCGGGAAGAATGGTGCCGCCGTAGACATAAATAGCAGGCACATTAGCGCGCAAGATGCCCATCATGCCGCCTGGCATGTTTTTGTCGCATCCGCCTACGACCAAGACGCCGTCCATCCACTGGCCTTGCACGCAAGTCTCGATGCAGTCGGAAATCACTTCACGGCTGATCAAGGAGTACTTCATGCCCTCAGTGCCCATGGCCATACCGTCAGAGATGGTGGGTGTGCCGAAAATTTGGGCATTGCCACCAGATTCCTCAATGCCTTCCACGGCAGCATCGGCCAGTTTTTGTAAGCCGCTATTACAAGGGGTGATGGTGCTGTGCCCGTTGGCTACGCCCACCATGGGTTTGACGAAATCACCTTCTTGGTAACCCATGGCGTAATACATCGAACGGTTGGGCGCGCGGGATTTGCCTTCGGTAATGTTGGCGGAGCGGCGGTTGATTTTGAGAGGTGAAGTAGCCATGGTGAAGTGCTTAGTCGGACAAAAACGCTTAGTTTATCCCCCTGCGCACAGGCTTTGAGCTACAGAGTCGCTTACGCAAACCTCGCGCACAATGGCGGGCATGCTGATACACCCCCAATTCGACCCCGTTGCCTTGCAACTCGGACCCGTTGCCATCCACTGGTATGGCATCACCTATTTAATAGCGTTTGGCTTATTTCTCTTCCTAGCCAAACGCCGTTTGCAACATGCGCCATACGCTGATTGGGTGGCGCAAGGTAAATGGAATGTCCAAGACGTCGACGACTTGCTGACTTATGGCGTGATGGGTGTGGTGCTGGGTGGACGCGTTGGGTATTGCCTGTTCTACAAACTGGGTTACTACGCTGAACATCCGATCGAAGTGTTTTATGTCTGGCAAGGCGGCATGAGTTTTCATGGCGGCATGCTGGGAGTTATTGGAGCGATGGCCTTGTTTGCTTGGCAGCGCAAACGCCCTTGGTTGGCGGTGACCGATTTCATTGCGCCTTGCGTGCCGACGGGGTTGGCTGCGGGCAGGGTGGGGAACTTCATCAACGGCGAGTTATGGGGCAGGGCGGCAGATCCTGATTTACCTTGGGCGATGGTGTTTCCACAAAGTGGTTCGCTTTTGGCGCGACATCCTTCGCAGGTCTACCAATTTCTGGGTGAGGGCTTGTTGTTGTTTGTGGTGATGTGGCTTTATGCCAGGAAGCCAAGGCCCGTGGGGGCGGTGTCTGGCGTGTTTTTGATGGGCTACGGGGTGACGCGATTTATGGCTGAATATTTTCGTGAGCCAGATGCGCATTTAGGCCTGCTGGCTTTAGGTTTGAGCATGGGGCAGTGGCTGTGCGTCCCCATGGTGGCTGTAGGTGCTTGGATGTGGGGCGCAGTTGTGTTACAAAATGGTGAAACACCTAATGCCTCACCACACGAATGAACGCAACCAACTGGCTCAGTTCCAAACTCAATTTGTTGCGTAACTCTGCGCCGGCAAGCGCCCCGCCTGAAGAAGTCACCCGCTCTACGCGTGAGCGCTTGGGCGCAACCCTTCGTGTGCATAAAGAAGCCCTGTCTCCCCGTTCGTTGCGTCGGACACTGTTGTTGTTACAGGCGGTGGTGGACCCTAAAGTAAGCGAGGTCGAAGGTGGGCGACGTGCCAAAGCATTGGCCGATTGGTACGCCAAAGCTGACCCCAGTGAGCGGCAAGATTTATGGTTACTTATTAGTGAGCAATTTGGTCCGGATCCCCTGAAAGTGCGAACGGCCAGGGTCGAATATGACGCCTCACTGGGAACGGCGGATGAGGGCACAGCCGAAATTCGCCTAAGGCGTGCGCTGGTTTCTCCACGTACCCGTTTGCTGCAACGCTTTGCCGCCTATCCGGGCGGTATGCGCTTTCTAGTGGATTTGCGTGCCGAAATGCTGCCCCAAATGAAGGGTAACAAGCGCTTGCTGGCGCTAGATGCCGAGTTAGAAAACTTGTTCTCCACTTGGTTCGACGTGGCCTTCTTGGAGTTACGCACCATCAGTTGGGACTCGCCTGCCTCTTTGATCGAAAAGCTCATCAAGTATGAAGCGGTCCACGATATTCGCAGTTGGGCAGATCTCAAAAACCGGCTGGACAGCGACCGCCGCTGCTACGGTTTTTTCCACCCCAGTTTGCCCAACGAGCCGCTGATTTTTGTGGAAGTCGCCTTGCTCGATGACATGGCCGACAACATCATGCCCCTGTTGGACGAGACTGCTGCCAATTCGGATTTGCACAAAGCCTCGGTTGCCATTTTTTATTCCATCAGTACGACCCAAACTGGGTTGCGTGGCGTCAGCTTTGGCGACTCGCTGATTAAGCGGGTAGTTGAAACGCTGCGCTCTGAATTTCCTAAGCTCAAAACTTTCGCCACTCTTTCGCCCATTCCTGGTTTTAGAAACTGGTTGGCTAAAAACCTTGAGCCCATGCTCGAGAAGTTAACCGACAAAGAACTTTCCCTTTTGGGGCGCGCCTTGAGTTTTGAGCCGCCATCTTCCATCCACGTGATCGCTGCCTTGGAGCAGCCTGAGACCTTGGCGAGCTTGTCGGTCAAATCGCCATTACGTGAATTTTTGACCCGATGTGCGGCGCAGTATTTGGGGCGCTCCAAAGAGGGGGATATGGTGCTAGACCCTGTGGCGCGTTTTCACCTGGGTAACGGCGCTCGGATTGAGCGCATTAATTTTTACGCCGACCCTTCGCCAAAAGGACTTAGACAATCACATGGCTTGATGGTCAATTATGTATATGACCTCAAGCGCATCGACAAACACCGTAAACAACTAGATTCGGGGGAAGTTCCCGCCTCTAGCCAGGTGGAGGATTTGTACTTCAGCAACTGATTTACAGGGCCATAAATTCAAAAAAAGGAGACACAACTATGAATAAGACTTTTACAAATACCCGCCGCCAATGGCTTGGGCTTTCCGCTGCAGCGCTTGCCACTTTTGCGCTGGAAGTTCATGCAGAACCAGGCTGGCCCAACAAACCCGTCAACTTGATCGTGCCTTTTCCAGCCGGCGGTGGCACAGATGCATTTGCCAGACCCTTTTCTGCCCAATTCTCCAAACTCACGGGCAAAACACTGGTGATCGACAACCGCGGTGGCGCGGGCGGCAATTTGGGCGCTGGCGTTGCGTCTAAAGCTGCGCCAGACGGCTACACCTTGTTTATGGGCGCGGTGCACCACTCGATTGCACCGTCTATGTATCCCAAACTTGACTATGAACTTGAGCGCGATTTTGTGCCTTTAGCAATTGTTGCCAGCGTGCCGCACGTCTTAGTTGTCAACCCCAAAAATATGCCTGTCGCTGATTTCAAGGCATTTCTGGAGGAAGTGAAATCCAAGCCCGGGCGGTTTAACTACGGGTCAGCAGGTGGCGGCACATCGCACCATTTGGCGGGTGAGTTGTTCAAACTTCAATCCAAGACTTTTATTACCCACATCCCTTACCGCGGTTCCGGCCCCGCACTGCAAGACTTGATCGCTGGCAATGTGGACATGATGTTTGACGGCTTGGGCTCCTCCGCCCAACACATCAAAGGGGGCCGCATCAAAGCTTTGATGGTCTCAGGTAACAAACGCAACCCTGCCTTTCCAGATATTCCTTGCGCAGCAGAGTTGGGCTTGCCAGACTACAACGTGACCACTTGGTACGGTCTGTGGGCACCGAAAGGAACACCAGCAGATGTGCAAGCGCGTGCCATAGAAGAAGTACGTAAAGCCGCTGCAACGGATGAGATCAAAACCAGTTGGGCCAGTAACGGTGCCGAGTTCCCCAATTTGACCGGCCCGCAGTTTGGTTCTTTTGTAAATAGTGAAATCAAAAAATGGGCAGGTGTTGTCAAAGCCTCAGGCGCCAAGTTAGATTAAAAGTCAGTTTCTTTTTTAGTGTGAGACGATGAACCACAACCTGTATGCAGCGCTGCGCGCCCAATTTTCGAGCAACTTAGACACCATTGCCGTTGAAACCGATGACGGATTCAATTACAGCTGGCGCGACTTAGAACGCGCCAGTGCGATGTTGGCGAACTTGCTGGAAGGATTGAATATTCCTCAAGGCGCGCGTGTTGCAGTCCAGGTAGAAAAGTCGGTCGAAGCCATGATGCTCTACCTCGCCACATTGCGGGCGGGTTATGTTTTCTTGCCACTCAACACGGCCTACCAGAGCGCAGAGATTCAATACTTCATCGAGAACGCCGAACCTGCAGTGGTGGTGTGCAGCGGCGCCAACTTTGGCTGGGTCAGCAAAATTGCTTTTAAAGCGGGAACGCAATACGTTTTCACCTTGAACGACAACAGAACTGGTAGCTTGTTAGACCGTGCTGTCCATTGTTCAGACAAACACGCAGTAGTTGAAAACGCTGCTGACGATATGGCGGCCATTTTGTACACCAGCGGTACAACCGGACGCAGTAAAGGCGCGATGTTGTCGCATGGCAATTTGCTCAGCAACGCCCAAACCCTCAAAACCTATTGGGGCTGGCGCGCAGGGGATGTGTTGATCCACGCCTTGCCCATCTTCCATGTGCATGGATTATTCGTAGCCATTCACGGCGCATTGCTCAACGGCAGCAAGATGGTTTGGATGTCCAAGTTTGACCCCAAGTTCGTCATTCAAAAAATGCCAGAAGCCACAGTGTTCATGGGCGTACCCACCTTGTATGTGCGCATGTTGGCAGAACCCTCACTGACAAAACAACAAGCCTCTCACATGCGTTTGTTCGTAGCAGGCTCTGCGCCATTACTCATAGAAACCTTCAAAGAATGGCAAGACCGAACAGGCCACACCATCTTGGAGCGCTACGGAATGAGCGAGACCGTCATGCTTACATCCAACCCGTATGCGGCAGATGCGCGTTACCCAGGCCAAAGCGAACGCAGAGGTGGCACAGTCGGTTTTCCATTGCCTAGCGTGCAATTGCGCGTGCACAGCGATGACGGCGTTGAATTACCCGTTGGTGAAATTGGTGGCATCCAAGTCAAAGGCCCAAATGTTTTCTCTGGCTACTGGCGCATGCCTGAAAAGACCAAAGAAGAATTCACCACAGATGGTTTTTTCAAAACCGGAGACGTTGGCAAGATCGATGAACGCGGTTATGTGGTCATCGTTGGACGCAGCAAAGATTTGATCATCAGTGGTGGTTACAACGTCTATCCAGCTGAGATCGAGGGCTACATCAACGACATGGCAGGCGTTGCCGAAAGCGCGTTAGTGGGGGTACCGCATCCGGATTTTGGTGAGGTGGGTGTGGCAGTGGTGATTGCCAAGCCTGGTGCCACGGTTTCTGGGGACGCTGTGATTGCTGCTTTGAAGGCGCAGTTGGCTAACTTTAAGATTCCTAAGAAGTGTTTTGTTGTGGACGCTTTGCCTCGGAACACTATGGGCAAGGTTCAAAAGAACTTATTGCGCGATCAATATAAGTTGCTCTTCTGAGTTGCTTGTTGGTTGGGTTGTCGTTTTCGTTTTCGTGAAGAGTTCTTTCGCTCCGCCAAGCCGATCAGCCAGTACTTGATGTGGCTCCGAGCTTCGCTCTTTATGGAGCCCCATCAAGCACTGACTACTCGTCTTGGCTTCGTGTGGTCTGTAGAACCAAACCAGCCAAACTCTAAAAGAGAGTGAGCTAAGGGGGACTAATGCGGGGACATAAAGAGCGAAGCTCGGAGCCGCATTAGTCCCCCTTAGCTCGCTCTCGTGCAACGAGGAAGCAAGCTAACTAGCCGCCTCAACCCGCTGAGTGATATGCGCCAAAGCCTCTTCCACTTGGTCAATCAAAATCAAGCAAAGATCCCCTTGATTCAACCGCTCCATCGCCTTATCAATCGCTAAAAACTCACCATAAATCTCGTCTACTTGGCGCGTACGCTTAGCACCCTCTAAACCTTGGCGCAATAGCTTGAGCACCTCGCCATCCACACGCCCACGTTGGCAGGCGTCTTGGTAGAGCACTACTTCATCGAAGGCGTCACCAATGATGCGGGTCTGTTCGCGAATATCGTCGTCACGTCTGTCGCCAGCACCGCTGATCACTACGCTGCGTTTTTGTGCGGGCAGATTGGTGACGGCTTGCACTAAGGCTTTGATGGCATCTGGGTTGTGTCCGTAGTCGGCTATGACAGTGGCGCCCTTGTATTCAAAAACGTTGAAACGACCAGGCACACCTTGGATGTCACTGACGAAGGTTGCCAGTCCTTTGCAGATGGTTTCCCATGGAATATTGATGGCCCAAGCTGCCGCAATGGATGCCATGGCATTTTCGATTTGGAAGGCGATGGCGCCACTGCGGGTGACGGGTACTTCTGAGAGGGGAATACGTACCGAGTGTTGGCCTTGCATGGCGACGATATGGTCGTCTTCCACAAATAGCACGCGCTTTCCTTGTGCGCGGTGTGTGGCGATGATGGGATGGTGGGTATCCAGGCCAAAGAAAATCACGTCACCTGGGCAATTAACTGCCATGCGAGCCACTAGCGGGTCGGTGGCATTGAGCACTGCGGTACCAGAGGTGGCAACGTTTTGCACGATCACGCGTTTGAGGACTGCTAGATCTTCTACTGTTGAGATGTAGTTCAAACCGAGATGGTCACCCATGCCGATGTTGGTAACAACTGCAACATGGCAACGGTCAAAGGCCAAGCCTTCGCGTAGCATGCCGCCTCGCGCTGTTTCTAAAACGGCGGCGTCTACATCGGGATGCGCGAGCACATTACGTGCACTTCGTGGACCGCTGCAGTCACCGCTGTCGGTTTGTCTGCCGTTGACATACACGCCATCGGTGTTGGTCATGCCTACCCGCAGTCCGTGGGTGCGCAATAGGTGCGAGGTGAGGCGAACGGTGGTTGTTTTGCCGTTGGTACCCGTCACAGCGATGACGGGTACGCGACCATCTTCTCCATTGGGAAACATGGTGGCGATGACGGCTTCTCCAACATCGCGGCCTTTGCCAAATGATGGACTTAGGTGCATGCGCAAGCCTGGGGCTGCATTGACTTCCACAACGCCACCACTTTGTTCTTCCATAGGAAGTAAAACCGATTCGCAGACTACGTCAACGCCACAAATATCGAGTCCTACCATTTGTGCTGCCGCAATGGCTCGGGCCGCGACTTCTTGGTGTACGTCGTCAGTGACGTCTGTTGCAGTGCCACCGGTGGAGAGGTTAGCGTTGTTGCGCAAGATGACGCGTGTGCCTTTGGCAGGTATAGAGTTTTCGTCTAAGCCTTGTTCTTTGAGTCGGTTTTTGGCGATATCGTCTAAGCGAATTTTGGTGAGTGAGGTGGCATGGCCTTCGCCGCGGCGCGGATCGGCGTTGACTAGTTCTACCAATTCACGCACGCTGTTTTTTCCGTTGCCGATGACCAGTGGTGGGTCACGTCTTGCAGCGGCTACTAATTTACTGCCTACTACCAACAAACGGAAATCGCTGCCAGGTAAGTAGCGTTCCACCAGCACGTCGTCTCTAAAAGATTTTGCGGTGTTGTAAGCCGTCATCACGCCTTCTTGGGTGGCAATGTTGACGCTGATGCCTTTTCCTTGGTTACCGTCGCGCGGTTTGACCACAACAGGTAAACCAATTTCTTGGGCAGCAGCCCATGCATCTTCTGCGCTGGTAACGGGACGGCCCAGTGGTACTGGCACTCCAGCAGCGTGCAAGAGTTTTTTGGTGAGTTCTTTGTCTTGGGCGATCGATTCAGCAATGGCGCTGGTCGCATCAATTTCTGCAGCTTGGATGCGGCGTTGCTTGCTGCCCCAGCCCAGTTGCACCAAAGAGCCTTCGGTCAAACGTCGAAAAGGAATGCCACGGGCGATGGCAGCGTTGACGATGGATCCAGTGGATGGCCCAAGTCGAATGTCTTCGTCTAAGCCACGCAGTTGATCGATAGCGGCTTCCACGTCAAATTCACCAAGATGGGAAGCTGCGGTGCATAAATCTCTGGCCAATTGGATAGAGAGACAACCAACTTCTTCTTCGGTGTATTCCACAGCAACTTGGTAGATACCCATTTCATTGGTAGCAGTGGTGCGGCTGAATGTGACGGGACATCCTGCTTGAATTTGCAAATGCAAAGTCGTCGCTTCAATCGCATGGGCCATGCTCAAGGGGGCTTTGCGGTCGGTCGGACTGAGTTGTCCTAAACCTGGGAATAAATGACGCAAATGCGTTTCAAATTCAGGACGTCTGCTTAAATCTAATTCATCGCCCTCGCAGCGCACCAAGGCCTCTACGGCGGTGTGGCGTGTCCAGAGATTGGGGCCGCGCAATGCGCGAATACGTGAGACTTCCATTAGCCATTCATCCTTGCCAGGTCTTTGGTGACCTGTTCATGTTTTTGTCCAAAGTTTTTTAATCCAGCGCGAATCAACAGTGGTGTGATGCCTAAAGACCAGCCTGTTGCGACTGCCGCCAATAGGGTGTTGATATGCAGACCTTGCTGAAGCAGTCTTGCAATCAAATCCATATCGAGATGAAAGAGGGAAGTTTCTTGATCGCCCCGCGCTAAGGTCACAAAACCTTCTATGCAAAACACTGCGCGACCGCCTTGTTGGCGGTGCGCAGTTAGGTGCGCATTGTTGGCATCTTGTGCGTAAAACAAGACTTCGCCATCGCTGAGTTCTGCCAACCCCACGACAGCCTCATCTTGCGCGTTCAATACTGCTGCGCCTTCAGGCAATACCAAATCTATTTGGGTGCGAATCACAGTGCGCATTTGGTCAGGCGTTTGGATATCGTGGTCATCTATCAATATTTGAGTGGTCTCAGGCATATTGGTCACCACACCCACTTGGCATCGGTCATAGGCCAAACCTTCATTCAAAATATGCAAGGGCGTGGTTTCAAATACGGCAGCGTCGAGTGCGCGGTTGATGAGCAGGCGTTCGCTGTCTTCAAAGCCACGCGCATCGTTTTTTCCCAAATGGTGTTGGTTCATATACAAACCGTCTTTGCAAGCCAGACCTGTGCGGTGGCCTGACAGATGCATTAGCCAAGCCACGAGTTGCGCGAGTTGGGTGGTTTGTTCAGTGCCCACAATACCGACAACAGGAATACGACCAGAATCATTCGGGCCAAATAAATGGTCGACGATCGCTTTGCCAACAGGACGCGGTTGACCCACTGCAGGTTTGACGTGCATCAACAGACCAGGGCCGGCGTTCACTTCGATCACAGCACCACGTGTTTCATCCAAGGGGCGGCCGATATCTTCTGTCACGATGTCAATACCCGCAATGTCTAGACCGATCACGCGAGCCGCCAATGTGGCGGCGGCTGCAACATCTGGATGGACTTTGTCGGTCACATCCACATTGAGGTTGCCATTGCGTTGCACTACTACTTTGCGTTCTTTCTCGACAACGCTATGGGGTTCGAGTCCTTGGCGTTGTATTTCTAACAAAGTCATCTCGCCGCGCGAGGAGTTGGAGAATTTAATAAGGTCTAGCGGGAATGTTTCAGACTCGCCCCGGCGTGGGTCGGTGTTGATTTGGGATTCGATCAATTGCTCTACCGTCGAGGTACCGTCACCTACTACATAGGCAGTTTCACCTTGGGTCGCTGCAACCACGCGGTCACCTACCACCAATACTCGGTGCTCTTCGCCTTTGACATAGCGCTCAATCAAAACGGGTACGTTCGCATCAGATTCAGACCAGCCAGCGCCAACGGTGTTGGCCGCTAGCCATGCTGCGCGCACGGCTGCTTCTGTGTCTACATTCAAAGAGACACCGCGGCCACGGTTGCCGTCGGCTGGTTTGATCGCTACTGGCAAACCAATATCTTGCGAGGCTTCCCAGGCTTGGTCTGCGCTCGTCACAATTTGGCCTTCAGGCACAGGAATTCCGCATTGGGTGAGTAAGCGCTTGGTGAGGTCTTTATCGCTTGAAATGCTCTCGGCAATGGCACTGGTGCGGTCGGTTTCCGCTGTCCAAATACGGCGTTGGCGCGAACCATAACCAAGTTGCACCAAATTACCTTCGGTCAAACGGATAAAAGGCGTTTTGCGTTCCATCGCTGCATCAACAATGCACGCAGTACTGGGTCCTAAGCACAACACATCAACGATGGCTTTGAGCTCTTCCACAGTAGCTCTCACATCAAAGGGCAGGTTGTTGGCAGCGGACATCACCAATCGGTGGGCCGCTTTGAAACTGGCGCGACCCAGAGCCTCATGCTCAGTACGAAACACCACTTTGTAGACACCACGTTTGCTGATCTCACGAGCTTTGCCAAACTCTGCACGTGCACCAGCCAGTAACTGCAACTCGATCGACACATGTTCAATGATGTGGCCCATCCAAGTGCCACCGACCAAACGGGTTAAAAATCCGCCACGGTGGCCCACACCGCAGTGGTGCTCGACCAAGCCAGGTAACCATCCATTGACGCGGTCGTTAAAACCTTCGATGGAGTTAGAAGGATGGTCTTCCATTTCGCCCAAATCGATCAAGGCTTCGATGATGGGGCGATAGGTCCAAATATTGGGGCCGCGCAAATAATTGACGCGCAGGATTTGAATGTCTTGAAAGGCCATAAATTAAGGGTTGGGGATGCTGAATGCTTCAGCGAATGTGTTGCAAACGGGGCAGAGTCGCCGAATCACGGGCGATACAATGAAAAAAATACGATGTTGCGTGCAACAAGTTCAAGCTCCTGCTTCTTGTTCACCGACCTTCGTTTGTTACCAAACGATTTAGGCCGGAAACTTTATAAGAATGAATGCGTCTCTTTCGGCTTATGCCAACTTTATGTTGCCTTCTGAGTGGAAGGCTTCAGCGTCGGCACAACTCTTGCCCCAAGAAAACGTTTTAGCTTGGTTAGAAGTTGACTTAGACACGCAATTGCAGTTCGCCAAAGGATTGTTAATTGTGACAGACCAACGCATTCTTTCGGCCAATTCTGCTTCCTCAGGGCTGGTTTGGCAGAGTTGGACGCTGCAGTCTGGTTGGGTCATGGACCATTTTGATTACGCTGGTGTGGGCGCATTGTCTTTGCGCAGCAGTGATCAGCAGTTAGCGATATGGCGCTTTACTCTTAACCACAATGTGTTGGCGATGCGTTTGCAAGAGGCATTTGCAGCACGTGTAGAGGTGATCACCCATGGACGTGCGCTCCAAGCCAGCCAAACGGCAAGATGCCCGCAATGTAAATTACCGCTAGAAGCGGAGGGCGATGAATGCCCTGTTTGTAACCGTGAGCAGCACGCGCCTTTATCGACATGGGGCTTGTTTCGTTTGTGGCGCTTCGCACATCCTTATCGTTGGCGTTTGTTGGCTGGTTTTTTGTTAACACTGGCGTCGACCGCGGCCACCTTGGTGCCGCCTTATTTAACAATGCCATTGATGGACGATGTCTTGATTCCGTTCCAAAATGGACAAGATATTGACCACGATCTTGTCTCTTTATATTTAGGCGGTTTATTTGCGGCAGCTGCACTAGCCTGGATCTTGGGTTGGGCCAAAACCTATATCTTGGCCTTGGTCTCTGAGCGCATTGGCGCAGACTTGCGCACCACAGCTTACGAACATTTGATGCGTTTGTCTTTGGAATATTTCGGTGGCCGACGTACAGGCGACTTGATGAATCGCATTGGCGCTGAGACAGACCGTATCAATGTCTTTTTGTCATTGCACCTGCTTGATTTCGCGACAGATATCTTGATGATTTTGATGACAGCGGCTATTTTGTTGAGCATCGATGTTCGTTTGGCCGCTGCCACTTTGTTGCCGCTTCCTTTCATTATTTGGCTCATTCACGTAGTGCGCGACAAACTGCGCACAGGTTTTGAGAAGATTGACCGTGTGTGGTCTGAACTCACCAATGTGTTGGCGGACACCATTCCTGGAATTCGCGTTGTCAAAGCCTTTGCCCAAGAAAGGCGTGAGGCGAATCGATTTCGTGATGCCAATAAGCACAACTTGGCGGTGAATGATCGCATCAACTTTGTGTGGTCTTTGTTTTCGCCCACCGTCACGTTGATGACGGAAATCGGTTTGTTGGTGGTGTGGGGTTTTGGCATTTGGTTGGTGTCACACCATCAAATTACGGTGGGTGTGTTGACAGCGTTCTTGGCTTACATCGGACGGTTTTATACGCGTCTAGATTCCATGAGTCGTATCGTGTCGCATACCCAAAAAGCCGCTGCGGGTGCCAAACGCATTTTTGAAATCTTGGACCATGTTTCTAGCGTGCCAGAGGCTACACACCCACAAAAACTTCCTAGTCCATTAGAAGGACGCATCGACATCCAAGATGTCGGCTTTAGGTATGGAAACCGCGCTGTCATTCGCGGTTTGAATTTAGCTATTCAACCCGGCGAAATGATTGGCTTGGTCGGACAAAGTGGTTCAGGCAAAAGCACCTTGGTGAATTTGATTTGTCGTTTCTACGACATCAGCGAAGGTGCTATCAAAGTTGATGGCATCGATATCCGCAATATTGCTCTGTCAGATTTCCGTAGCCATATTGGCTTGGTACTGCAAGAGCCTTTCCTGTTCTTTGGCACCATTGCCGACAACATTGCGTACGGTAAACCCAACGCTAGCCGACAAGACATAGTTGCTGCAGCACGTGCAGCGCACGCGCATGAATTTATCTTGCGACTACCCCAAGGCTATGACTCCTTGGTGGGTGAGCGCGGGCAAGGACTATCTGGTGGAGAGCGTCAACGTATTTCCATTGCGCGTGCATTGCTCATCAATCCGCGTATTTTGATTTTGGATGAAGCCACTGCATCGGTAGACACCGAGACCGAGCAAGAAATTCAAAAAGCACTGGATAACTTGGTACAAGGTAGAACCACGATTGCGATTGCACACCGTTTGTCAACACTGCACAAAGCAGACCGATTGGTCGTCTTGGAGCAGGGTGAGTTAGTCGAAGAGGGCAACCACGACACCTTGATGGCTAAGCAAGGCGCGTATTGGCGTTTGTATGAAGCGCAAGCCAAAAATGCAGAGGCCGACCGTGTGAAATTGGGTGAAGTCTCTCGCAAAGAGGACATCGTATGAGCGACGCATTCTCTTTAAGCTTTAACGCAATGGGGCAACTTGCAGTACGTTTGGCGGACAGCACGTTGCATGAAGGTGCAGTTGCTGTGCGCGCTTTTCCTATTGCTGAACCAGATCAAAGCATTTCGAT